>artificially_reared_1__coassemble_237_pt1 | contig 42957 bp, 48 predicted proteins | sample artificially_reared_1__metabat2_low_PE_002 | metagenome-assembled genome bin artificially_reared_1 | reverse complement strand
CGAAAAGTTGTATTAATTTTTCTGCAACAAGTTTTGCAACTGATAAACTTCTTTTACCGTCTTTAAAGTCCCAGATTAAGCGTCTAATTTCCCAGTCCTTTTTGCTTGCCTGTTTGTATTTTGTAGGCAAGTAATCAAAAAAGTTATACATTAATTTGTTCCACTGTTTTTCGAAATCTTTGCTATACGTTCTCATATCGGTAGGTTTTAGAATTTTATTCTTGAACCTCGAGCTTAGGTAGTGAGCCTTTATTTTTCTGCTCTTCCTTCTCTGAGGTTTTTTTTATTCCGTCGCCTGTCGCTGTCGGTTTGTTTCGCCTTTTACACTGCATCAAAAGGTGTTGCGTAGCGTTACAGACAAGTTTTCGCCCTAAACGTAGCCTGAATACTACCCCAAAGGGGTGGAGATTTTTTGAGCGAACAGAGCCTGAACTTGCAATACGATATGCAACATTTACCTTTGCAGTGAAGAAAAGGCGTAACCGGCAATGACTGACGACACCGAAATATTACCGAAGAGAAGAAAAGAAGAGCAGTGAGTAATATCATAGACATAGTCTATACCTATTTGAAAGGGAACGAAGTGGGGCGGGTGGGTACCTGCGTTGAACGCTATCGGGAACCTCAGAAAGTCTTTGCAAAAGTCTTTCTACCACTCATCCCGAAAATTGCTCCTTTTTAGTCTATGCAGCCATGCATAAATGCGAAAAGGGGCAATTTTCGGGCGCCCCAAATTTAAATCGGGGCGAAAAAAGAAAAATTCGGGCTGAGTTTTTCGCTAAAAACTTAGTCCAGCAAAAAATAAAGGCTTGATTTTCATAAATTAAGCCGTCCAGGATTGAAAAACCTGGGTTTTTCACTATGAGTTATGCCCGACGCGCGCCTCCCGATAGTTGCAATTGCAACCGAAAAAGCCTTTGGGAAATGTGATTTAACACAATTTTAACAAATCCAACCACTCTGGCACACACCGTACAATAGCACAAAAAAAAAGACCTATAGTTTTTCAACCATAGGTCCATCATCACTAATCATTATAATCATGGCAAGTATGAGGATTTAGACTGCCATAGTCTTATGTATTCTTTACGCATAAGCAAATACTTGAGCGCATCAGTCAAGTTAGTTGACTCCTTTGGCAACCGCTCTCGAGGAAGTTTATCACCAGTCTTGAGTTTTACAACCATCTGCGAGCCACCATCATCAACAGTCTTAGTCTTGGTTATTTCCATTTCGTTCTTCAAGTTAGGACAATTGTATTGGTCAATCAACAGAGTAAAGAGTTTACCAGCCAAGTTACCTGAAAGCAAGTCTGACATAAAACGATACTCGAGGTTAGAACCGATATTGCCCTGCCCTATCGACATCAACTGGACATTCCAACCAGTACGCTTACCTTCTCTATCACGCTCAATACAGTTCTTTATCTGTGTAGCCATATCAGCACGCACACCCTTATAACTATTCATGGATCTGTCATAGTAGAACTTCAACACCTTAGAACGTCTTGGGGCAAAGTAGTGAAGGAACTGATCAGCCAGTTCACGTACTGTATCAGGTGGCAATGTGTAGAACTCCTTCAGAACTCTATACTCTCTACCTATCTTCTGGCCTATAACCAGAGAAAGCATATTACCGCTATCCATACCAGCTTCCAAAGGAAGGTTGTTATTATGGTAACGCAACACGGTACAATCTTCCTGCCAGCCAAAAGGTTTAGTTTCGATAACATTATTAAGATAGCCATCGTTATAAAAGTTTTTGATAGACAGGTTCGGATAGAATAGAAGTGTAGCCTCTATTTTAGGAATTATAGAAAGAATATTACATGAAAGACCTTCAAGCCCTTCAGCCAATTCATCAGAGAACCAGTCAAGACCTAAGATATCAGCATTTACGTATGATGAACTGATGAAGAAGAAGGAAACACGCTTACGTGTCTTAATCCAACGCTCTTCCCAACGCTTCATATTACGTTTAGCATTCTCGAGGGCTTTGGTAGATTTATCAAGCCTAGTCTGTAGCGAATGGTCAGTCCTCACAAGTTCTGATAACTCGCGGTACTCCTGCAGGTGAGAGACATAAGTTTTCTTACAATCGTTATAAATCAAACCAGCACGAAGCATCAGCATGATAGCCTGTTTATCATTCTGAGCAGAAAGCTTCAGGATCCAGTCATATTCACCCAGATGATTAGGATTAGGCATATCGGTAGTAAGTGTTCTCGAACGATACCATACTGACTGACCATAACGCACATAGAAACCACGAACAGCCTTCAGCAAGTTCGTGAATTTCTCTTCAGGAAAGTACTTAACTTCATCGCCAAAAACACCGACATACGAACGTCCGGCTCCAATTGCCAACCTATCCAAAGAAATGAAGGTGAAATTAAAGCCAGTGTAAAAAACCATGGTATTTCTCCAGTCGGTGCAGACGTTATACATACGCTGCCGCCATTCTTCAGGTGGAGCTTCATTGATAACGTAATGTGTACCCAATTCCCACCCTAGGAGCTGCAAGCCGTCAATGAGTGAAGGTATGACGTTCTTATGCAGGTCTGAATATGTATCAGCCACCCACGCAAAAGGCGCACCCGGACAATCCTGTGCAGCTTCCTGAACACGTTCGGACAAGACCTGTACAGTCTTGGCAGAAGCACGCCCGGCTACCCAGTAAAGTGACCATGGCATCATAATAGCCAACAGTTGAGCAGTCCAGTTCGCGAACCTGGTCTCAACATCATCTGTAATCTTCAGTTTTTTCTTGCGTGTCATCGATTATCTCTTCAAAATTAATATCTAGGGCCATAGCATCACGTTTCAGTTCTCTTCGTTGTCGTTCTGTCAGATCTGGAATAGAATCAATCTGAGCAGCAAGTTCCTGACGGTCAATCGAAGGAACACCAATAAGATTAGAGTCAAGTGTATAGACTTTAATATCTTTCTCTTTAATCTCCTGACGTTTGATTTTGTCCGGTTTGTCAAGCTGCTTTACTTTCCAGGCTTGAGTCATCAAATTACCATATACCTCAAGATCCTTAGAAGATTTAGCAGATAACAACACCGTCTGAGCAGCTTTCATGAGATTATCGAATATCATATTACGGTGAGCTGCAGGTTCTATCGTATCATCCAGATAAAAGAGATTGATAGCTTCGTAATACATTTCCCTGGCCCGAGGTCGCGAACAGTTGAAAGGTTCGTGCATAAGAAGTGAAATAGCACGATCCTTGCCATATTTTCGAGTAACACCAACAACAGCAAACAAGGCATTATAATATTCCTGTTCTTCTTCAGTCAACTGATATTTGCAGCCGGATTCAATATAATCCTGAAGCCGCTGAAAATGGGATTTGTCAAACATCTAAATCATCAAAAAAAACTTTGGAAACATTGTTCTTAAACTCTAAAGCATTACGAAGCTTATCCAACCTCTGAGCCTGTGTAACGTTTTCACCTATTGCTGCAGCATCAGCCATGGATATACCTTCGCGAGCTGTCTGGATAAGCTGACCACGGTCATAGTGATACTTCAAAGGAGAATTGAGCAGACTGAAGTAAAACATGAAATCATTTACATTGACATCATAATACATTGCAATCTGCTGAGGAGTATATCCTATACCGGCCAATTTCTCATATTCATCTATAGGAATACGTGAAAACCATTTCGGGCGTGAATTATCATCCCATTTGATTACCGATTCTGAATTCATATACTTTCTTGGATTTTAGAAAAACATATTGTTCCTCGAGTGCATTTTCACCATAGTTTCCGGAACCTTCCACAACAAAGCATCCTGAATCAGTCTCGAGGCAAGTAATCTTCTTGTGAGTCCAACCGTAAGTAAGCGTAATAATGCCATCATCACACAGCTGCCTGAGACGTGACCATATAAGCGGCATACGAAATTTCAGAGTCTCAGACACATGAAGATGAACTGTACCGATAAAACCTTTATCCATGTATCTGAGCAGAGCATTAATAACTCTTTCGTTTGTAGAATATGTAGCGACATATATATGTCGGACATATCCGGCATGGCGCATTATATATACAATGAAGGTGAATGCAGTAAAACTCTTCCTGGTCTCAATGAAGTAAATCTGATTCTCATCAGGAAGTCGGCCACACAGTTCTTTGAGATTATTCAGCTTATAGCACTGGATATTCTCAAAGCGCTGAGAGAAAAGGCGTGACTGCCTGACCTCTGCCATAAGATCCTGGAGTGAAAAGAATCTACTCATCGCCTAATAATCTATTTATTTCAGCAAGTTCAGACTGATAAGCGCGTAAACGTGTCAGGCGTTCAAGCTCGAGATGTGGTTTGTCACCTTTCTTAATTTCGTCCTGCACCCGCCAGATATTGTTATTCAACCGTTTCTGACGAATCATCAGCTGCTTGACATTCAGTGAAAGAAGTTCTTTACGCTTGTAAAAAGCAGAAAAGATAGGATGCTTGCCCAAAACAGAATGATGCTGCTGGTAATAATTCAATTCTTCCCATATCATACGGTTCTCGAGGTAATTATTAATCAGCTCCCTTGATACCTGGGCACACTGTTTGGTCGAAGTACAGTCTCTAAGCTTTTTATGTAAATCTACATAAGCATGATATTTAGCAAACTTACGCGATGCCAGAGCTTCTAATTCTGCAGGACAATCCGGATCATTAAGAAATGGGAACTCTTCGCGGAAAGATAAAGGTTTCTTTTCCGAAAATACAACTGCCTGGGCTGAAGAAACATAAGTGTAATCTTCATTAATACCGAATTTACGACAAAGCCAATCGACCATGAAGCGACGATTTGCAACCGGATTTGCCTTAATGAGTCTTAAAGTCAAAGAGGGTGCGCACGCCCTTATCATGAGCTGCACACCCTCTTCAGCGTTCGCACCACCTCTTAACCAGGTGAGTACTGTCTGTTTCATTCTATCTTATCAATGAATGGAGTAACGAAATCAATTAAATCAGGATTTTTGATATAAACAAAGCATTTACCGGAAATCAATCTATCAACTGTTTTCTTGTCCGGTTTATCACTAACTATAGGCAAGATCCATCTGTCTTTTGTATAATCAAGCTCTATAGGATGCTTGGCATAAGCATTCATATAGACTGATATTATATCATATTCACCTGAAGCCAACTGAGTACACTCTTCGAACATATCAACCAATAGAGTCTTATTCAGCATGACTGGACAATGTGTTATATAATTGTAAGAAGGAATACCCTTACATTCATTCAGAATGAAATCACGTGTCCTGGTAACAATGTCAGCAAGTTTACCAGAATATCTATTCGGGATCAGATGACCGATATGTTTAGGCAAAGCGATATGAGATAAATCAATACTGTCTATGATGAATGTATTGTGTTCCATCAGGATGAACTGATCTGATACAAGATCTGAATCAATAGCCATAGATAACAGCATCATCAATGGCTGATTATCACCCTCAATTGTCAACGGAATAACCGATATTTCTTCTTTAAGGACTTCAGGATCATCTCCAATAACAACAATATTGATATCCTTTAAGTTCTGCAATGCCAGGCGAACAGAACATATGAGTGCATCAAGACTATGTATTGCCTTAAAGAATGGTATTACAACAGTAGTGGAAGTAGTTTTCACCTCTGATGTAACAGTTCCAGTTGCAATACTATTGTCATCATTGACAATCTCTGTGTTAGCGATATCAGGATTTTCAGTATGTGTATCCGATTCCGAACCTTCAACTATCACAGGCTGCTCATCTTGAGCAACCTGTGTTTCTTCATCTTTCTTTTTAACCATATAAAATAAACAAAAAAAATTAATCAGACACCACCTTCGTCAAGTACGGCACCAGCAGTAAGCCCTAGATATGTATTAATATCGGCATCATCTGTCTGAGGTATCAGGCTTAGTGGAATTCTCGCAAGTGGTGAAGTAGGTGTCTCAGATGCTAGTTCAATAACATTCTTACATGCCTCGCTATCATCCTGACCTTCGTCAGACGAAACGAACAAAGGAGTACATGGAGTACCACCTAGTTTAAATTCTTCACCTGCACAATTGAATACTATAGCGCCAAGATCCTCATTAGAAATCTTATCCCTCAAAATAGCCATCTCCTTGGTATCACCAGGGGACTCCAGCGCTACATGATGTATGTATCCCTTAGCATCAGCATCGCCTGTAATGGTATCCCATATTTTAATACTCTTAGATGTAGCATAAACGCCGATAGGTTTTTTACCTTCCTTAAAAGAAAATTCTGTAACAGAGATGTTATCAGTGTCTTTTGTAAATTTGTCAACATCTTCCCACAGGAACAGATAGATATAATGTTTCTTACCTTTGGAACGACCTGCAGCAACACTTGCTTTTTTCACAGAAACTAATGTTTCGGCCATATATACCTCCTTTCTTATACGCCTAAATCGGCTGGTGATAATTCTGTAACAAGAGCATCAGGAATGTAGGCAAAAATTGCTTCTTTAATCCAGAAACCTGTACCTTCGCGCCATTCACCCAGGAGTTTTGCAACATAGTCATCTGTAGTCATACGCAAGTTTACATTCTTAGGATTACGCGACATGATATGCTTGAAATTCTCCTTAGGAGTAATTATGAAAGCACCGGTACCACGCATACCTTCGATAGGAGCGAAAGTAAACTTGGTATAATCAACTTTTACTTTTTCGCCATCCTGATTCTTTGTATTAGGATATTTATCACGGTAAGCACGTGAATATTTAAGGATCAAGTCAGGATCGGCATGAATGAACATTGTCTTGTTCTTATACAATGGTGCAACATCATCAGCTGCTTGTTCTATTTCTTTAAGAAGCTGCTCACCTTCACCCAGCTTGGCTGTACCATCAAGTAACCAAGTAATATCCGGATCCGAAGCTTTTTTGAGGTCACAAAGCTGAGTCAAAAAACCATCACAAGTTTCTTCAACCTTATTTGGAGTATAAGAAGAACCAGAAGCTTCAGGTTCTCTATAGCGACCTTTAACAAGAGCAATCTCACGATCTTCATCCAACTTAGGCTTAATCAGCTGCTCTACGATATAACGAACAATCGGCATATCTTTAGGTTCGAGTTTTTCGTCATAAAGATATCCAAGAACGTCATCGATAATATCTGATGGGAAAATTTCCACATTAATCTTCATCGGATATTGCTTAATGGTCATAGGAGTAAATTTAGTTTTACCCTTAGGTGTAAAACGCGGAGTGAAAGTCTGCAATACTGAAGTAATAGATGCCTGGGTAGCACGAACCTCGAACTTATCAGTAATAATCGTTGACATGTAATCTGTACATGAAATCGGGCCTACCAATTTCTGGAAGATTGTCAACTTGTCACTGGATACATATCTACCGAACTCCTGTTTAAGTTCTGTTGTATCCACAGTAGTATCACCAGTCCATGCATCTCCTGTTGCAGCAAAATAATTTTTATTATGCTGCAAAGACATATCAGGCTTGAATGTCTTTTTTTCCATATCACCTTCAGTTTTAACTACGTCTTCTCCACCCTGTCCAGGCAATTTAGCTAATTTAGCATTCTCATCTTTGAGAGTTTTGATTTGGGCCTGAAGATCTGCAATAGTCTGAGCATCTTTTTGAGACTGAGCCGCGAATTCATTAGCTACAGTCTTGACAGCTGTCTCAGCTGTCGTGCCATCACTCTCGAGTTGAGCTAAGTCTTTAACGAATGCATCAGTAAATCCCTGGCCCCATTTCTCTGTAAGTTTCTGCTGATCAGCGGCAGAAATAACAGAACGGCCGTCAGAATCCTTGGCGAAGGCAGATACGCCTAGGAACGACATTACTGCCGATACAACTAATAGTAAGTTTCTGTTTGGCATTTTATTTTATGTTTTTGGTTTGTAAATAAGCCGAGACTGTAGCATCTCTGCTGAGTTCTCGAGCCCTGTTAATTGCATACTGTTTATCACCTATACTGTCAATGAGACCATATTTCAACGCATCTTCAGCGTAGAACATACGACCGGATAAGATACCTGAAACAGATTCATCCAGCTTACCAGAGCGACGTTCACGCACTGAAGCCTGGAAACGTCTTGCAAGCGGATCTAATTCTTCTTCTTTAATCAGGTCATATTGACCGGCTTTAGCAGCTTCGAATGGGGCATTCTTATAATCCGAAAGGTTTGAATATATTGTATGAACCTTGATATCAAGATTCTCATAATACTTGGTATAGTCAGTGAATGACATCATCACACCAATTGAGCCGAATTCTGCTGAGATATTATTAGATGCGATAATCTCGTCACAATACACGGCCGTATAGTAATTAGCAGACGCACATAAGTCACAATGGGCAATTGTAGTTTTGCCTTGTTTTCTTGCATACTCTAGCGCACTGGTAAGTGGAGCAATGGCATCAACACAACCCCCGCCCGAATCCATATCAAGAACAATACCGGCAATATTAGGATTATTAGCCGCCTCATATATAAGGTCAGCTATCTCAGAAGTACCGTATGCACAATAAGAACCATACTTCAGCATGGTACCATGTACAGGGATCACTGCAACAGATTCAGGCGGTACATCGCCACTAAATGAATTTGAATTCTTCATGCTCTTATCAACCAATTGGCCGGTAAGAGGTTTTCTGTCAGACAATACATCTTCTGATGACTTCTCGAAAGAACCAGTAACAATTTGTTCCAGGATCTCGTGAGAAGTCTCAACGCTACGAAGATCTATAGCCCATAGACCGCGCAATATTGCGCTATAAAGGTGAGAAACATGCATAATTAGAATATAGATTTGTCGTTGGTACAAAAGTATCAATGATATATCTATATTAAAAGGACTACAAAAATTTGCTGGGTTCAGGTTGTTGACCAGAATATGTCAAGTGAAATTTAGCCGGACTCCCTTCATTATTAAGCTGAAGGATAACTGGAAAATCTGGAGAACCGACAACCTTAACCGAGCCATCTGAATATATCAGTTTAATCAATACATATATATTACACCAAGTCATTAATTGAATGTAGTTGTCATGACTAGTGTCCGAAAAAGAAAAATCTATAGAAACATCATACGATGAAGAATCAGATGTCGGTTTTTCCGAAAATTCAACAGATGAGAATTTCAGTTTCTCCCAAACACCGCTAACAGATATATTACTATTACCAGGAATAGATATGACATCACATTCAGCACAAGCTATAATTTCAGCTCTGCATATACTTGAACGTTTACTTTCTCTGTTTGACATAATTGCTTAAATTTTAAGTGATTATGTAAGATAATCTACATTTTTACTTAAAGATTAATTCGTGAAATAAAGTTAACTGCACAGTGAAGCGATATCCTCACCTATTACAGTTTTCATCTTTCTACGAAATCTGTAATCGTATTTTTTGATGGTATCATAATTCAGAGCATTATTCTTAATATTATAACGCTCAAGGAATGCATTTATTATTGCATCCTGCTTGAGACCTTTGGAATATCCGACAAAAAAGAATTCGCGCAATCGCAGACGGAACTGAGCTTCTACATATAATCTAAGCTGCTTCTGTTTCCATTCTGGGATATATATAAAATTTTCTGTAAAAATAGCATGAGTCCACTCTTGCACAGGAAGCGTCAATGTTAGAGGTGAATCCTTAATATCCTGCTTGCGTGGACGATCTGATACGGTAATTAGTGCCTGGATAAATCTACCTATGTCGTTAGAACCGTCAAGCAATAACTCTCCTGTACGTTTATCTTGCTTGAACTCATGATATAAAAAATCGCTAAGATGTGGTGCCAAATCTATAGTAATTAAAGGTCTATTCATATCTATATCAATTAATTATGCTTCACAAAAATAATAAATAATAGATTATTGCGATATATATAACGCATAAAATTGTTAGAGATTAAACATAACCCCTAAGAAAAAACAGGGCTGGAAATAGTACTTAAGTACAAAATTAAACAGTTACCACATATAACACGTTGAAAATCAACACAATAAAAGCGTACTATTTTTGTACAAATCGCGTACAAAATTGAGTGCGCCCGTACTTTTGTACGAAAAACGGCACTTCGTGCAAAAAGTGCGGAATCGTGCAAAAACAGTGCGGATATAAAATACAGAGATACAGACAATTGACTGTATAAAAATACAAAACGCACGAAAGTACAATTATTTTTCTAATTTTTATAAGGTTAATTTTACAACCTTAAAAAATATAAAAAAAAGAATATTATTATACGGCTCTCACCGCTTCCCGTCCTGATGCACACCATTTGTATTAATATCTCAGAAAGGGGTGAGAGGGGAAACGAAAAACCGCACGGTAGAATAAACTACCGTGCGGCCGCAAAATAAGTGTATGTTATCAGAACAAATGTTCCGGATAATATATGTCTGAAATGATTTCATATTCACGTGGCATTTTTTTAACTCCGACAATAACAGCAATACCACGTGCAGCCATTTCATATAAGCGCTGCGTAGTCGATGGGCTGTCGCGGAAAGCGAAGTTATCTACAAGCACAAAGTATGCTTCAGAAAGTTCAATATCGTACACAGAATGATGTAAAATCTTCTTAGCGTCTGAACGTATTGTAACCAAGCCTATACGCATAGCCAATTCACAAACCATCTTCTCACGAATGTCAGCTTCAGGACTGACACATACAAAAATCTTATTATTTTTCTTTGACATAACACACTAATAATTTGGAAGTTACGGATAAAATCTGTAACTTTACAGAGTAATAAATTAGGAATGGTGTATCATTTCTTAGAGTAGAAATGAATCCAATGGGGTTTATTCTCTGGCATACCAGGGCGACGATATATCTGTCTATAATCCTCAGAAAATTCAATATGCGATTTAGTGAAGCCATCATTCTGATGGTTCAGTATATATCTACATACGACTTTAATAAATACCTCTACTGATGTTGGTTTACAAACATCAATAACATTAATTCTTTCACCAGGTACAAGACCATCCAGCATGTTGTACACATTACACTGGAACTGCAGGAACCTGACAGGGTCTTTTGATGAGAATCTGTCAAGTTCCTGGTCGTCATTCAAGCGGTATTTTGATAAATCATTAATCATAATCAAAAAGATAACCTAGTATCCGGATTAGCAGGGATTTTCAAAGATTGATATTCCGGACATGTATAATAATCTTGTGTGCCAATAGTGAAGTATTCAATACCGCCAGCCTTATCGTCAATAATAGGCGCACCAGTACGTTTATTAAACTGGCAAGGTTTACCTGTGACCGGATCAAATTTAGCCGGATTAAACAGATAACCTCTGAACTGACAATATTTAACCAAACGTTTTCTGAATTCAGTAGGTGAATTAGAAAATTTGCGCATATTAGGATCATAATTACAGTAATCATCATACATAGCCTTACGAACCAATCTATGATTTATATGACTTTCATCCGAGAAATATTCATCAGCCCATGAAATGAATACTTCAGTAATTTCCTGACGTAATCTACGTTCAATCAGTCTTTCTTGAGGGGCTTGAACAACACCATACTTCAGATATAACTGCACACAATTAGCAATCAGATTCCAGCACAGATTCCATTGCTCAAAATCCCATTCGGTGAAAAAATTGCATCCAAAATCATCGATAGGTTTGTGGCCGTCATTATAATAGTCAGAGAAGCCAAGCAACCACTGGCGGTCTGTAAATGATGCACCCTCGCCACGGATGGCATGGTTAGTTGCAATATAAATCTTAGGTGATGTTTCGTATGGGAAAGTAATACGCCCTTTACCCTTGTAGTTGACATTCCAGTCACCTGTAAGGTTAGGGAACAAGCGTTCAAAATTAAAATTGATAAGAACGTCATCAATGAATACAAGTTTGGTGTTCTCAACAACATCATCCCATACGAACTGATCATCAAGCAAATCCTTCTTTTTCCCATTGACATAAACAGTAGGAATAACATTCTTCATAAGAACACCGATAAGAGACTTTCCGGAGCGACCGTTAGACTCTCCTACTTCAGACTGTTTACCATCCATACCTATTACGGCACGGTTGACTGAGACGTCTTTATATTCCATACACATGAAACCAATAGCACACAACTTAGACAGCAAGTGCTTACGGTTCTCGAGTATCTCTTCAGACTCAATTTCTTCCGGACGCTTACGCCAGGTAAAATCACTTGCGTTCATCAGGAACTTTAAGAAATGACATTTCTGGCCATCGGCTGACAATTCGAAATCCAAAGTATCACCTTCTCCGGAGAAAGTAATAAGAGGTTTGCCCAGGTATTCAGCCGGGAAATCTCTCCTTTGTTCGGCCCACACATGATGGGTTATTGATTCATAACCTAATTCTTTAACCTCATTTTCTGTGACACGCCAACAGTTCTTTGAGAAATAGAAGATCTGTTCAGTGCTATTTGACTGAAGGAAATTAGGATATATAAAATGCAATAACGAAAGCTTATCCGGACCAACATATTGAGTAACACCCTTTGAAAGCATTTCGTTGATAGCTTCATTACAATTATTCTCCGCAAATTCAAATAAATAATCACGGGCTTCAGATGCCTCAATAACACGGACAAATGGCTGCTCGAGCTTGATGAACTGCCAGGATCCATCTAACCGTCTGAATCGGCCAAAGCCACGGTTCTGCAGGAATCTACGTGAAGGAACATATCTAAATTCATATTCTGTATATGTATCACCTGAACGTCTTGATTTCTCGACAGCTTCCCAAAACTGTTCGTCAGATTCAATTGCCTGGGCACTTTCTAAATTACCTTCAGCATTAATACGCCATCTATGGGATCCGAAACGGAATTCCGGTAAACGGGAAAGAACTTCTTTGTGCATTTCAGCAAAATGCTTAACTGAATCAAGCCCCCATAGAGATGACAATTTGTGGTCGGTATATGCAGAAATCCTGTATAACTGCAGATACTGGCCACACAAACTTTTCTCATTAATGAGTATGTTGAAGTCTTTCATCAGTTCATCTTCCTTACCGTACAATGAGCCAACGAGAAGGTCATCTATACCTTTCTCGTTAGCTTCATTTTTAACGACATGGCCAATATATATTTCGACGAACAAGTCACGATTACGTAACGAGCCCATGTAGTCACGGAAGTTCTTAGCAGCATAGAAGAAGTTACGTGGACGTTTGTCAACTGAATCATTAATACGAATATTGGAACTAAGATCATTCCAATCCGAGTCCATAATGAAGAATACTTCCTGGACATGACATTTGTCAATGAAACGAATAAGATCTTCAGGAAGTCGGCCACCACAAGCTATATTTTGAATTCCGGAAATGGCAAGTGAAGGCATACCATGTTTACATGCCTTCTCAGCTTTCTTCTCACCTTCCTGAATGAATAATCTAGGTACATGCTCGCCCTTGTTATAAAGCTGGCGGATTTTCTCCGGAATATAGATTGGAGTTCCACCACCATAAGGGGAACGATACTTGAATGGTTTACCTTCCTTATCAAGATGATCATCCGGGTGCTGCCAGCGCACACGGAAGTATTCACGCATTTTGCCGGTCGGCTTACCTTTCGCATCTTTGACTTCGTATCTGACCGGTAACCCATCGAGATCAAAATACTTGATAATAACATCATCCCCTTTTAGGTCAATCTCCCCTTTTTGGGTGACCGTACCCTTACTGAAGGTTCTAACTGACAATACAGTCTTATTCTCGCAAGTATCATATACCTTGGCTGTAACGTCGTCAAAAGTCAATCCGGAACCATGCAACATGAGTGCTGCATACGATGAAGCATCCTCACCACGTAACTCTTTAGACTGATTTTTTGGAACCTGAATATTACGAACAGGCACAACTTCTTTATCATAGACAACGACATTAAACTTATCCGCAAGATACTTCACTGCATCGATGAAGGTCATGTTCTCAACCTTCATCAGGTAAGTAATAGCATCATTACCACCTACGTTACATTTATTGAAGCATCCGAATAGATTCTTTTTAGAATTGTAATTGAATGTGCTCTTATGGCAACAAGGGCACTCGCCCCGGTAATCATAACCTTTCCGTTCTTCCATGGAACGGAAATCCCTTATGACCTCAAGAACGCGGCCATCGGCTGCGCTCTTGATTCTATCTATATCTTCTTTGCTGAAATATTGGCTCATACTGTGTCGAATTTTTGCAAAATTATATGTGTGTTTCCGGAAATTAAAGGACTACATTAACGGAACTTAATTCGTACACTGGCAACAGTTTTAGCCAGTGCAGGATCCTTTAATTTTATATTTTTCTTGGATATAAAAACATGCAATGCAAATATGAATATATCACTCACTTCATAGCCTTTGAATGCCCGCAAAATTTTACGTGCATGGAACTTTTGCAGCCTGCGTTTCTTAATCAGATGAAGTTGATTGAGTTTTATTGAGTCGGTTTTCTTTGTCATAATTAATCTATAATCGTAAAAGTAATATTATTGTCATCTTGTGCTTCAAAAGCATCAACTACAGGTTTAAACTGATCATCATAAATGTGTACGAAGACTTCAGTCTCTAAATCGCATGACTCCAACAATTCTATTAATTCTTTTACTTTCATAATCCTTCAATTTTAGCATCGTCCTCCAAAAGTTTCTTTCCACAAAATGGGCAATAACCATAAGTTAATTCTATGCTGCTATCTCTTTTAGAGTAACTACCATTTTTTTTCTTTTTACGATACAAAACCTCGATAGAAGGGAGTAAACAAATTTTTCCATTAACAGATGTAAATACACCTCTTATTTTAGCAAGAGGATCACCAGTAGCCTCTCTAACTTTTACTTTTGCTTGTTCAAAACAATCACATGCCATAATCAATCCTCCTTATTATAATCAGGATCATAATCCACAATCACACTCCAATTACATTCGCCTTCATGTGCATCTTGTACAAAATGCTTCGTATTTACATATTCGGGGGCTTCGAAATATCGCTGTATAGCATTGATTATTTCTAATTCCTCTTCAGCACAATCTATATCACCGCGTTCAATGTGATTAGAACATATACATGCTATAAGATCTCTTATGAGATATAACTGTTCGTCAGTAAAAATGTTATTCGCCATACTCAACCAATAAAATATTCACAGCTATAAGCACCAGAATCACTTGGGAAATCAATATTTACACAATACTCACCACACATGAGGAATGGTTTATCTGAAGTAATAACGCCCTCTTCTCCAGTATTAGGATCTGTAAGCTTTGCTCCTTTCACCATTTTATCTAAAGCAACTTTCATCTTGTCTGATGTAAAGCAAGTTATCCAGCGACCTCTACGTTCTACATGGATTAATCCCATACCCAATGAAGTCATAGCTTCATTAACTACTTTTTCTGCATCTGCAGCACTTAAAACAACATTAGTTTCAAACTTTTGTACTTTTACATCTGGGAACTTGTCTATAAAATCTTCTTTAACCATAATTAATCCCTTTAATATAAATCATTATTTAATACCCATTTTCTCTCTTCTATACTTATTTGCATACTCTTCAGTCCTCTTTGAAAGAGGAACCAATATCCATGTTGTTGAAGTTATTTTAAGAGGGTATAATTTTTTCTCTTTTTTGAGTTGTTCAGCTGCTTCAGCAACAACATTATCATTTTTTATTATTGATTTCATTGTGTCTGAGAATGTTTCTGGGGAATACTCATTTTTGTAAAAGTCACTATAAATACGTTCTATAAGCCTACCAAAGCTTATAAGATTTGACGTAAAATCGTCATCAAAATCATCTTTTACACTAACATGTATAGTAAGCCATTCTTTATCCGTTCGATATAGCTCTACAGCTTCGATTTTCAATACATGTACAGGATACTCTCTATCAACTAGATATAGTAAATAATTGAGAATATTTAAACTAATATGATAATAAACTGTTCTCATTTCACCATGCTTTTATAAAATGAAACTAGTTCTGCAGTATTAGATACCCGCAACTTAGCACGCATATTATTGCGATGCCTGATTACGGTAAAAATAGAGATACTTAATTCATTTGCTATTTGTTGATTTGTCTTACCCAAAGAAATTAATTCCAGGATCTGAGATTCTTTGTCAGATAAATTAGTATTAAGAACTGGGGAACAGATGACACCACAATACCGGCAATCTACAGAATTACGCAGCGGGCATTTAACCTGCTCGAGATTAAACACACCAACATAATCGACATCTAATTTAGAAGAATCGTATTCACCAAAATTACACCGGCAAAATCTATGAACCATCAGGTATTCATAATTAACCTTATTCATACTATTAGATGAATATAATTTTGAAAGAGCCTTGAATGCTTCAGGATATCTGTCATCAATAAGCTGCAGCATACTCTGAATAACATCACGATTGGTTTCATTCAAAATATAGACTGCACCATTAACTGGTTTAACCATAACATCACCTTCAGGCGTGTTATAGAATTCTATACAAGCTAAGTCCATCATTTCTTTTTGGGGAATAATTGTTCAACAGGCTCCCCAAGTATATCAGCAATTATTTTTTGCTTGATTGGTGGTGGAACTATAACACCTGAAATCCAACGGTACACGGTAGATTCAGATGTTTGTGTCTTTTCCATAAGCAGCTTTACAAGCTGTCTTTTCTCATTAGGCTGATTCATGCGCTCATTAAATACCATTTTTATACGATTTATTGATTAATGTTTCGATTTTATCTCAGTTTTTCTTATTTTCGTAACGTTAGAAAACTTTCGTTACGCAAATATGCGATATTTATATCGTAAATCCAAAACTTTAAACGGTATATATATCGCAATTAACTTAATATAACAATATGGCTGAAAACAAAACCAATTCCGCAATCAAAGAGAGATGCTTATTAGTATGCAATTACTTAGGCATTTCAGCAAGTAAATTATCACAAGATAGTGGTATGAATCGTGAATACATAAGGCTCATGAAGGATTTTGCCAATGCTGATTTTTTGCGGTATATACATCGCACATATCCCGATATTGATATAGTCTGGTTAATAACAGGTGAAGGTGAGATGATTAAAAGACAAAGTAATATTAACAATACAGATGACTATATTACTATACCTAAAGAGGCATGGGATATTATTAAAAAACAGTCAGATGATTTAAGAGCACAAATTGAAAGATTAGAAAAGAAAGATGAGCAAATTGACGAATTAATCTCTATGATAAAAAAAGATCATGCCCGAACAACAGACAATGTAATATGTGCCGCTGCAAATGGTACAGAATAGGTAATGTTGAATATAAGTCTGCGATATATTAGTATCTAAACCAAATATCTAAAAAGTATAAACAAAACTTATAATAAAATAATGATGTTATCAGATGAAAATCAACAGGTTACAAAATCATGTCTAAGGACAGATATAGGACTATAAAAAGCAAAATTTTAATCATTATCAATCGTAATATATTGATAATCAGAAGTGGCTTTCTTACTGAAAATGTCATTAGAGTTCGAGCCTCTCTTCCCGTGCAGAAGTAAAAAGCTGTAACTCAAAAAGTTACAGCTTTTGCTGTTTTAGCCCCGGGACGAAATCGGGACGATAAATTATCTGATTGTTTAATGTATTACGTTTTCGCATTCGAAAAACGTAAAAAAAAATGTGTCCATCTAATCGTAAGAACGGTTCGGTTTTTAGCATAATTTCATACTCGGAACCTAAACTACACACAGGGAAAAATTGGTATATTGACTTCTATTCTTATGATCCTGTCGAGCAAAAGATGAAGAGAAAGAAGTATATGCTTAATGGAATATCTAAAGTGTCAGACCGTCGTCGTCGTGCTAATGAAATAATTACAAATCTTAATATAAAACTACGATCAGGCTGGAACCCTTGGGCTGATGTAGAGAACTCCAGACAGTACACACCTTATATAGATATTTTGCGTAGGTATCATATATATCTGGAAAAACTTTATGCTGCAGGGACGATTAAAGAAAACACTATAAAGGACTATGAGAAGCGTTTAAGAGTATTCGAGGAATATACCGCAAAACGCATACCGGCAATTGTCTATGCCTACCAGATTGACCAGTCTTTCATCTCCGATTTTCTTGACTATGTGCTGTTAGATCGAGATTCATCAGCCAGAACCAGGAATAACTATCGAACCTGGTTGTCTTCTGTCTGTAACTGGATGATGGAAAAGCAGTACCTGATAAAGAATCCGGTCGAGAATATACGTATGCTGCAGGAAGATGAGAAGAAAAGGTCTGCCCTATCGTCTGCTGATATACAAAAGCTGAAGAAATATCTCAAAAAAGAGAATCCATACTTCTTGTTCTTATGCCAGTTCGCATATTACACCTTTATCCGTCCGGACGAAATAACGAACATTCGTCTGTCAGATATCTACCTGAAGGAACAGAAAGTCTTCATCGCCTCGAGTATAAGCAAGAACCGGAAGGATGGCATGGTAGGTCTGAATGATAAGCTTATTAAAACGATGCTTGACCTTGATATCTTCAAACATCCTGGTGATTATTATCTGTTCGGTAAAGGGTTCAAACCTTCCAAAGAAAAGGTCACTACAAAGGTGTACAGGAATTACTTTAACAAGGTTCGTGAGAAGTTGAGATTTCCAGACAGTTATCAATTCTATTCTCTGAAAGACTCAGGAATACGTGATCTAGCAAATGCTGAAGGAATTGTCATCGCCCGTGATCAGGCTCGCCATGCTGATGTATCAACTACAAATAAATATCTCAAAGGTACCAATATGACGGTACATGAAGAGACAAAACATTTTGAAGGAGAGTTCTAAAATAATTGCACTATAACTTTCGCGCAATACGAAAAATTATAGTGCAATTGTACAACTGTGCAATAATGTATGTAAGTTTTGCTCATGAAATTAAATACGTGAGCAAAACAGTATAAACCATACCAAATGCTATCACTTCCGCCCAAAAGAGAGGTTTGCATCTCACAAAACTATACCATAAATTACCATTCCAAACCTGCTTGATTCTAACTCCTATATATAAAAACCACGCAAGCCAAACAAGCAATAACCATGGTAGTGTTAAAGCAACCCAAACCTGACTACACAACGCTGCTATTGATGTAGCTACGATATGTACATGCCGGTCCAAACCTGCCTTAAAATTCGGAGCGACACCGACAAAGCATAATCCTGCGCACATCAAGAATGCTAGAAATTGAAAACTTTCCGGAGTTCGATCCAGGATTGCCGGCATGAGTAACACAGCCGTTCCAATCATGCTGAAGCCAAACCAAATTTTGTGCTCCAACGAATAATACGTGTCGCTAATGGAATATGGTACACCCAAACGAAATACCATCACACCTACATAAGATGTAATGATAGATAAAGAAAGTAATATTAGTATCATGATATTTGCAGATTTAGTTTTTCCGGATATCCGGACGTGATATCATAAGCATTAATCTCTTCAACAGATTGTAAGGCCTGTACTTCTGCCTTTTTCCGTTGCGTGACAGCCAAGGCATCACCGGCATAAACTTCAAGTTTTGCAAGCAAATCAAGAGCCAGGTCACATGATACAGTAATAGGCAGAATAGGCTCTTCTTCAGTCCAAAGAGTAACCTCGTTTCTACCTTCCTTGACAGACGATTCTACGAGATTTCTGATTGTAGTTCGTTTGTCTGCCTTATACCACATACCGATACCGTTCAGATAGAACTCTTCAACCGCTTTAGATTTGTCATACATATCAATCTCGGAGATTTTGCGCTGACGGGCAACAGTCAGTTCATCGCATTCAAGGCTACTGCGAACCCACTCTGTGAACTTGTCATAGGCAAGTACATCAGCATCATTGGAATCTGATCTGAACTTATTCGCAAGATTACCAAGGAAAATATTATAATCTTCAGATGAATGAAGGTTATAAGCAGACATAACTGCAGAAGCAACGGCCTTATCTACAGAATAAGGTTTGCTTACTCTGACCGGGAAAGCTTCAGTTATGTTCTTTTCCGTTTCATCCTCAAGGATAGTAGCCTGTTTATGACCGATGAAATAAGTCTCAAATTTACCTTCATCCAGTTTGAAATAAACACCATTTCTCCATGTTGATTTATTCTTATTTATATCCTCATCCATCATAGAAGGGACTTGGACGTAATTGATTGATATCATTTATTCAATATAACTTAATTGGTTAGTTGATCCTTTAAAAATGTATCCACACTGATTTTCTATTTCAGCGTCCTCGAGAGGAAGAATATTGGCCTTGCCATATTCCTTTTCGCACATAAGGATGAACTGGATAATACCCTGATAGTTACCATGAAACTCCCTGGCTACTATCTTACCTGTTTTTTCACCATCTATAACCTCCTCAAAACCGACAAGACACTTTATCCAGTTCGCTTCCTTCTGAGAATTATACCTTATCTCATAATCATAAATAGTAATTTTCTTGTTGATCAATTCCTTAATCTCAATGTTCCTGGCGTCCAGGTGCCTGTTAATCTTAATTTTCGACGTTAAATTAGTAAGTTTCATTTTTTGCTCTATTTTATTCATTATACGGAAAGAGTCTGAATGCTGCATTATACCGAAGTATGATGCCCAGCTTTCATCTCTTCTACATCTGTTTGCGCGTTTCAAAATATCCTTGCGAATGGTAGTATAACCTTTATTGTGGTCGCTGATTTTCTTATCCGGATTCCGATGAAAAACAAATCCGCAAAAGTCACATGGTTTGCCCATAGGTGCAATTATAATGGAATGTCGCTTGGCACGTATGCCAAGTTCATACCACCAATAATTCTTGATACGCCACATTGCCTGCTGTGCTTCTTCTTTGGTTTCGAAAGCAAGAAAACAATTGTCTGCATATCTAACAGAATATCTTGTCATCGATTTGACAAGATAATCAAACCAAAGCATCATGATATGATGTATCAATGGACTTGTCGGTGTGCCAATAGGCAGTTTACCGTCAACGAACCCCACACCAATCGCAAAATCAATCAGTTTCTTATCCGCACATATTCTTTTAAAGATTCTGCGGAAAGTCTTTTCTGTTATATGATCGTAACACTTCCTCTGGTCGATAATAAGATAATAATTCAAGTTCCTGCAATCATAGAAATAGTGTTTTAACCGCTTTACGGCTGATTTACTTTTAACCTTGGCTGTTATGCCAAAGGCTGGTTTGCAATTCACACCATTCAAGTTGTCACGCTTGAAATAATAATCCTCTACTTTATTAAGGAAAAGGTGCTGATAAATCCTTGTACGTAAAGAAGGACTTTGCAAGTGTCTTAACTTACCATTGTTATTAACTTTGTCAAGAGACCTGTAACTTATCATCTCTTGCCATGTACCATTTTTCAGGCGGTTAAACATGTCATTACAATTGTAATGAAACTCCTTAACAAACCGTCTGACATCAGACTTAGCCGAATGTCCTCTGAATGCTCGATAGGCAGCAGACTCGGTGTCTGATAATGTAATTCCGTCGAAAATTTCTTTTAATTTTTCCATTTTTCAAGCCGGGCTTTAATTGATGGCCGGAGCCATCGTCTTTCTCAAAAAAGACTTGTCTTATAAATTCATCACTTCCGGATGCGACAGGACAGCTTCCTTCATTTTATTTTTTAAAAACCTATTTGGGCAGAACCGCCATTATTGCGATTACCATTCGTAACAGCATTATTCGCATTCAAATTACGAGGCGAGCAATTGCTATTATTAGCATTACCGCGAAAACGGGCGGCTTCTGTCCTGCCGCTATTTCAACCTGCTTTCTGACCTTCAGAGGAAAAGTCCCAATGCTTTTCTTGGGCCAGGACAACAGGATTTTATTTCATTTGTTTCCTTCAATTCAAAAGGGCGGGGCTTGCAGCTCCTTTATTCCGCTTGCAGCGGAGCTGCGCTTCCTAACAAGGCTTGGGCAGAAACGCCATGAATGCGAGCACCATGCGTAACAGCATAATGCGCATACAAAAAACGAGGCGAGCAAGAGCTAGCATTAGCATTACCGCGAAAACGGGCGGCAATACGCATACGCTGATTCAACTTTGTTGACCAATGATTATTATCCCAAGTGTAATAACATTCACCGGTAGATATACTACCACCTGACTTTTGTTTCCAACCGGAGTAGGAAGATCTCAAGACTGAATATTCATCACCGATATTAGTACATGAACCTGTCTTGATATAAGATCTTTCAAAATCAAAGGTACCCAATTCATCACGTGAATAGGTCTTATCTGTATGCCATTTACGCTGGTCTGGCTCTAAATACAAATCAATAGGATTACCCCTGCTACCATTTGCGGTATTAATGCACGTACCAACCTGTTCGTATCCTCCTCCACAATACATAAAATGGTCGCCTGAAAGATTTACACCTCCGTAAAGAGACATTCTTAGTATTACCTCTACGTCCCATTCGGCTTCATTTCCTTCTGCATCATAAGCGGTGAATGTCTGGCTCATAAATTTATAAAGTCGGACATTCATACTTGCAGTACCATCTGTTCCAGGAACAGATACATACCTGTATTTGTAACCATAGAATTCAAATTCAGTATTCTCAGGCACACCTGTTTCTACAGCAAATGATACGGCCATTTGGCTTTCCATACAAGCCTCTTTGGGGTGTTCCGAGTTAATTAGGACCGTAAAATTAGTTCTTTTACCCGAATTGTCATAATCAATATCCTTTGTCTCATACCATTTAGCGTATTTCCAGTCCGTTTCTGCGTGTTTCTTATATCGGACACCACCGTTTTGAAGCCAGTTCTCTTCGGTTGAACATGAATCATTGGAAGATATACCTGAACCGAACATTAAAGCATTATGAAGGTATTTTGTACCATAAAATACTTCAAGGCACGTTATATACGTGTTCAGCGTATGATACCCCCCTTCGGCAAAAGGATATGGAGCATTGACATCTGCATTATTCGCACGGGCGAATGTCATATTATTAATCTGTTGCATATCGTTGACACGCGGATAAGTCTTTTCCTGGTCATAAAACATAGTGCAAAGATTATTCTGACCTTTTGCGGACTGACAGTTCGTTTCACCCTTATACAGGAACAGGAAATTACGTGTCTTTTTCTCGACCGTACATGAAGGACAAGGACCGAATGCTGTAGGAACTAGAGGATATTTGCTCAGGTCAATGCCATCCCAGAAGATTGGCTTGGAGAATACGCCCTTCCATTTACGGCCGCTGGTACCGACAACATTATCCAACAGATAAACGGTATCTTCCCTGCCTATACCAATTGTATATTTTGTCTCCGTGGTTTCCCATGGACGGAGAACACGCACCTCAGCACCTTCAACATTATACAGTTTCGCCATGCCATGTTCATTGTAGAAAGCAGCTGCATCGAACGTGCCGGCATCACAATATTTCTGAGTATGTTCTGCATCAAGATACAATTCGACATCACACTCAGCACGCTGAGTTTCTGTTATACCAATAGTAGGGGCAAAATCACCGTTCTCAAAACGCAACAGGTTATTACGTTTAAGTTTGCCAACAGGTTTGGTAGTCTCACCTTGGTTGTCTGTAGTATCGAGCAGATAGAAATCCCATTTCATCAGAAAGTCCTTCTGGCCGTAAAAAGCGACACTTTCCGGAGCAAGCTCTTCCGGATTCCATTCTGCAACACCATAGTCTGACTTTGCAAGCTGCAGTTCCGCTGTGATCTCTTCTACTGCAGCAAGACGACCATCGAACTCAACAAGACCTGCAGAAGCTTCTGTTGCAGTCTGAGCAGCCTTGTTGGCATTCTCCGCAGCTTCATTTGCAGAAGATGTAGCTGTTTCGGACTGTTCCTTCAAGGTTTGAAAAGTTGAATTCCTTGACTGTTCGGCTTCAGAACGCAATCTTTCATTTTCAAGTCTTGTGTTTTCATTCTCCGTTCTGGTTGTCTCGGCAGACTGACGTTCTGTCTCTTTTCCCTGTCTTGAGCTTTCAGCTTCCTGTCTTGAAGTTTCAGCAGCAACACGTTTGTTCTCTTCAGCAGCTCTTGAAGTCTCAGCTTCAACCCTGGAAGTTTCTGCTTTGATGATATCCTCATTTGTTTTTAAAGTAGTCTCTGCAGCAGAATTAGCAGCAGCTGCAGCCTGATCAGCCTCCGTTTTGGAAGCTTCCATCTGGCCCATCAGTTCTGTTGCATTTTGAGTGAAAGTAATATATCCTCTTTCACGATCAGTCTCGTTTTGCTGGCGAACCGCTTCATTGTTCTGCACTGATGTTTCAGTCTGAAGAACCGCTTCTCTTGCCTTGTCAGCCAGAACCGCGGAAGCGTCAGCACCTTTGGCCGCTTCAGAAGCAACAACGGCTGCTTCTGAAGCCGGACGTTGCAATTCTTCAATCTGTTCCGGAGTAAAATCATCATACGTGAATGCATCACCCTTATCTCCTTTTTGCGCTATCAGTTTCCATGTGTCTGAAGTGGAAGAAGAAGGTTCAACACCAACATTATCCTTCAGTGCTACATAACTGGAACCGGCATGAGAAATACCATGTAGTCGTTTATAGGGATACTGTTTATCCCATTCCCCTAACCAATCGATGGAGACTTTTCCTAAAGAAATCTTCTTCATAATAATCAATAGTTAAAAATTAGTTCACCTTCATCATTTATCTCAAATCTCTCTTCGTCAAGAGGCTCTTCAACACTCACAATAAGATCCATATTATCTGAAACCTCGAACGTTGGATATAGAATACCACCATCCTTGCCATCTGATCCCTTAAGAGAAGTGAGCCATTCTTCCACAGTTCCTTGAAAACCGTTCTCAAGCGCAACCTCATAAGCAGACTTGCCTTTGTTACCATCTGCACCTTTAAGAGACGCCAGCCATTCTTCCACAGTTCCTTGAAAACCTTGGCTGACAGCAATCTCATATGCAGATGCGCCCTTAATGCCTATCTGTATATTACTTTGCCAGTCGATGGTCTCGCTCTCCATGTCGGCTGTCGGCTCCTGACAGGTAGTTGATACAAGTTCGAATACATTACATGCATCAACGGCCGTCATATCAGCCTTGCCAAAATTTTCCCAAAGAGAAAAGCTATAGACACCAAGGCTTTTCTGTTCAGATCCGAGGAATCTGAATTGAAGGATATGACCGGCAGTTTCTAAGTCTGCGATTGAAATTCGCCTGCGTAGAGGATCAATTATAACAAGTCTCAGGTCTCTGCCCTGCAGAGGGACAGGTTCGCCATTTGTAAGGATAGCCCAACGTATAAATATATCCTTACCTATTCTTATTTTTTTCATTACTCTGTTGTTTCTGTAGTTTGTGTTTCTTCTGTTTCAGGCAGTATTTCCGGTTGCATCTCAGGCAGAACGACAGGGGCCGTTGCAAGCTGCTTAATCCATCCAAGCATGTTAGAATTTAAAGCGTCTGTCACTGCTGTATCACCCAGCATGTCATTGTTGATGCTGATAGCTGATGTGTTGTTGCGACGGTCTATATACACACTGGCAACTGTCTTATCATCTTTCTTGATTGTTGCGTTCACCGAACCAACACCGTCATAGATTCTTTCTGTTGCTTCTAGCACAAGATTGTCGGCTGTAGCCTTGTACTTGTTTTTCTGTTCTTGACTAATCTGTTCCATATTATTCCTCTATATTAGTTAGTAACTCTTTTAATGCTTGTTGGATCGGCACAATGAAGCTTTTGCTTGCGATTGCTATAATCTCATTTGCATGCTCATCTGGAATTTCTATTTCGCCATCTGAGAAATAGATCTGACGAGCGGTTTCGTCCATGCCGATGTCAGCTGTGTTGCGTCTGATTGCATTACCTAAATCTTTGCGAAGGTCTATGCTGATAGCTTCACCCTCAAAAGTCATTTGAACTTTTACGCTTTTAAAATTTACTTTCATATTACTGTATTTTAAGTCTTTACTAATGTCTGCCTGAAAATTCAAACCAAGTTGAACCGTGACAAAAGAATAAACGAGGTGGGTAATCTGTAATGTCAAGAGAAGAAACAGTTGTATTTCTATCTTGATTTACTATGCTACCTTTTACTGTAACAGTTCCAGTTCCTTTTCTTTTAACGTATATCATCTTACCTGGTGACGTCGCTGTAGATAGATACAACGTAATAGTACTAGAACTACTAGCTATTATTATGTCGTCATTAGTATATACATTAGTACTAGATGTTACTAACCTACTGTTCAATGACAAACCATTTATTATAATCCATTCATCATTTCTAGCAATTAACCTAACATTACCTATAGAGTCTATCGCTTTGCCATAGCCTACAGAGTTACAAATAACTTTTATTCCTGTTGAAGTCGCCTTTGTACCATAGGACGTTACATCTAGACAGATATCATCATCCGCTCTTATCCTCATAAATGCATCATCAGACACAGAGTTCAATCGGAAAAATTTATATCCTGACACAGTGATTTCTATTGAAGCAGAACCATCGTTGCATATCAGAGAACCGTCCTCGATTTCAAAACCACCGATTGTACCACGCCAACATTCGAAAGAACCGTCTGTTAGAATTTCAAAACCACCGTTAACTACAGTATATCCATTTAGGTTTATCTTACTTGCGTCTATCGTAATTGTAGATGCAGTCTGATTAATACGAGAAATAAGTTCCTCACCATTCTCCAGCTCTACACTGGCCCACAGACTGTTCCCGTATGCTTCTGTAATAATACCGCTGGCTGTAGTCGGACGACCGTTACTGTCAAAATTGGCTACTACAGCAGATATTTTATCAGAATTTTGTAGAATATAGCTTGCAGTAGCATAATGAGATGTCGATATAGTCTCCCAAGTATTACCATTATTAGTACCTACATATACCTGTGTTTGGCCTGTATTAGGGTTATACCAAAGTGCACCAACGTGCTTATGTTCTGTACCATCACTCCAGCTGCTCCATGGATTATTTGTCTGATTATAACTTTCTTGCCCGTATATACCTATAGTAGAAGCTGTATTAGCTAAATCTTTAGCTGCATTCGCTATGTCTTCTGCTGTGGCTGCTGAATTTTGTGCGCTATTGGCTTTGTTATACGCACTATTTGCAGTACTCTGAGCTGCATCAGCAGCATTCTGAGCATTACCGGCTGCTGTCATAGCATTGTTGGCATTACTGTTTGCTTGATTTGCTGTTGATATAGCTACGTCCACATTTGTTTCAATAGATACAACGCTTGATGATATTTCATCTGCCTGTATTTTTAAAGCTGCAACCTCTGTCTTAATATACTCGACATCATCCACTACAGTGCTAATCTGCTTTTCAACTTCTAAAGAGATCTGTCCTGGAATAATCTCGAGTACAGTGTTAGTCACTTCTGTTTTGATAGTCTCTCCTTGTAAATCAACGTACTCTTTAACATTCTCGCCAGTTTCAAAAAGGAATGTACCTCTAAGCTCATTGCGAGATGGTGAGATGATTGTTTTGGCTTTACCTTCTAAGCTGAATGAATTAATTCCGTTATACTGTATAAAAGAAGGTGAACCTTCACCATACACGGAAATTATTATTACGTTCTGCCTTGATTCATCAGTTGGGTTACCTATTGTTACCATAGAATCACCTTCAGCCGGTGGATCATCTGAAGTCATATCCCTGACCGACTTTGATAAATCAATATAATTATCACCAACACCGACACACAGACGCCAATAGTACTTATTTGATACATTTTCATGAACGCCTTCCTCGATGTTGAATTCTCGACACTGAACCTGGTCGTCAACTCGGAACTTGTTTTTTACCTTCTTGCTTCCATCGTCAGCGGTAAAATAGCATCGATAATAAGTATCATACTCTTCAACCTTCGTGCAGCGTGCACCAGCAGGACCAAATATGTAGTTACCACCTGAATAGGTCAGTTCCATAATCTCCAGTACGGAAAAGATAGCCTTTTTGCGAACGAATAATTCATCTAATTCTCCATATGAGTTGCCATTCTGGTTTTTCTTAAGCAAACAATAACCAGTACCCAAAGCACCTAATACAAGGTTATCTGTCTTTATATCGGTAGTAATTATACCACCGAGCAGCTGAAGTAGGAAGTTTGTTAGATCTTCCTGATCTTTACGGAGATATCGCTTATTTAAGTCTTCAATGTTTAAACCAATTAATTCAAGAATCTGATTAATCGCATCTTTAACCTTCTGGAAATTTCGATCAAGCTTCATACGCGCATCATACCCGGTATCATGCGCACCATCCCACGGTTTTATTGACTCAAACTCAGTGTTTATATTTATATCAGGTTTATCAGGATTAAGAATACTGTCGCTCATACCAATTCCAATTGTTCACCGTTTAACTCTAGCAGCAATGGCTGCCAACACATTTTATCTTCGAAAGTATCCATGTCGCGGTACCGAAGCATATAATCAGAATACTGATTACGCTCCTTACGATTCGAAGGGAGCAGCTTTGCGTGAAGTACAGTAACCGGGCCATGAGATACATTCTTGTCGTAACTATACGACATGAAAGAAAAAGAAAAAGTCTTACCAGCCCTGGTAAGCTCTTCCATCTGACGGATTGCATCATAGACTTTCATAATCACAAATTTACTTTGAAGTAACAGCACAAAAAAGGACATAAAAAAGGTGCTGTCGACCTTCACAGGCGGACAACACCGAGTAAAGAAATCAAAGTTTAATCTTCTTACGGATAAAAAAAACTAATAACCCAATAAAAACCAATATGGCAGAAAAAGTTACAAGACCATAATCCGGGGGCTTTGATTCTCTTTCATTATATGAGAAAGCACTTCTGTTGGCATAGGAAGAGTCGTTTATAAGAGTAGATTGCGTTTGTGTGTTGATATTGGAACTGTCTCTGACTTCCTTAGAAGTCTGTGAGAGTTCCGTTTCGCGCGTCAATGCTGATGACACATTACCTGACGAATCACGAACAATACAATAATCTCGAACGATTAGAGTAAATGCATCCTCTTTGGATTGAATCAAAGAAGCCAGTACTGAAGAATTATCTTCAACTCGAGTAAACGAATTGGAAGATGTTTCTTCATTAATCTTAATCTTACTCTGTTGATTAGTTGTCCTGCAGGACTGAATAGTCAGTCCCAGGACAACAAGGGAGACAAAACCAACACAGAATGAAAGAAGTATATTTTCAGATTTCATACCTAACAATTTAAAGCTGCTTTAGCCAGTTTAAGAAAATTCAAACGATCATCAAGACCATTATAACCACCGTTGATGATTTTTGTAACCTTGCGTGCATCATCCTGATCAGCGTAACGGTTTAGATTATTCTTATCCCAAAACCATCCGGCAACCATTGTGGCCAAGTCAGGCTGTTCAACACGTTCAGGATGCTCAAGCAGGTTATATATGCCATGAGTATAATCATCAAAAGCCTTGTAATTAGCCTTTCCTGTAAGTTGAATAAGTCCTCGACCTTTGAATTTTACGCCATCACCAGGAGAAGTATTACCAAGATCTTTTCTACCTTCATATGCTTCACCGGAAGCAATTTCGCGCACATAGCGTAAAGAACCGCTTTCATGACCTAACTGAGCCAGGAAATGAGCCTGACGAATAGGAGTATCAATAGCGAACTGTTTCATTGTGTCGTTAAGATGGCTAATATACTTGTCAATATTAGCATCTGAAGCATACGGCATAATGCGTTTAAGCGTCTGTTTGTCCATCTGAATTATTATTTAAATTGTTCTTATGTTTTTTGTATTTGTATGTATAATCAACACCGAAAAGTCCACCGGCAAACGTACTTACTTCACCGTAAGCTATCAGTACCGAATTGTGTATCTCGCCTATAGGCGGCACCCAGAACCCCATTATCAACAATATAATACCACTCATACATAGAATAAATGCAGTCCATAATTGGATAGAAAGTTTTCTTCTAACAGTCATTGTCGTGTTTATTTATGGGCGGCAGTACCTCACGGCAGTACCGCCCGGGATTTATTACAAGATGAATATCAATACCACAAAAGTAGTATAGACATCACAATGAAAAAAGGACATCATCGGCTGGCGTTACGCTCTAAAGCTTCAACCCTCTTAATACCGTCACGAACGGACCGAACATCTACAGTCAACTTTTTAGCGGCAATAGCTGATAGATTTTCGTTAGACTTACGAAGCAGCTGTATAATAACATTCAGCATAGAATGTACATCACCTGAAGAGTAATTACTCTGATTGCCTGAAACAGAAGAATCGGAAGTATAACCACCGGAATAACGACCTGATTTCGTGCGAACCTGTTCCAGGATCTGTGTAGTATTAATCATTCCGATAGTTCCATTCTTTTGAGCGACATCAAACACATCAAGGAATTGTTTAACGTGAGGATTGGCCACACCTTCATGATTGGTCACAAATTCATTCTTATGTACAGGAATGACACCTGCCACATCTTTTGAATTACCTTTTTTCGTGTAACCTTCGACGTAATCCTGAGAGTAGCCACCTGTATAGAGACCTTTGGCTTCTTCATGCTGCTGCTTTGCGATAGCTATCTGCGCGGTACCGGCAATAACAGCAGCTGCTGCAGCTGCAGCACCAAGTGCCGGACCGACAAATGGAATACCAGCCATAGCTTTATAAGCTTCCATGGCCGCAACAGCTGTAGATGCAGTAACCTGAAGAACTTGCATCGCAAACATCTTGTCGGCATATTTGCGTTTCACTTCCATTACTGCAGCTTCTTTTTCTTCCTCGAGCTTGGTAGTGTCCTTTCCGGCCTTTTCAGCTGCCTGGATCTGTTTGTCGTATTTGCGTTCAACGCTTGAGATCTCTGAATCCTGCATGGCAGACATAAGGTCAGATACAGAACTCATGAGGTTCATTGCGGTATTGAAGGCATTCTTTCGAATATTATTACGCTCGTTTTCCCATTTTTCAGTAATGGCTGTTTTCTGTTGTTCATACTGTTCATAGGAAATCAAACCAGCTTCGTACATAGAATCAAGAATCTGCAAAGCATTTTCTTCAGATTTGGCGAGGTCTATTCCTTTAAGACCGGAATCAACTTTCTGCTTATCACCCTGTTCTCTTTTCTTAACTCCCTTATCAGCCAAAGTAGCATCGATATCACCGGTATCTTCACCGTATGACTGACGTATTCGTCTAAGTTGCTCAAGGTGTTGAATCTCAAGTTGCTCAAGCTGCTTATCATATTCTTCTTTGGAAATCAGAGAGTCTGCATAATGATTTTTCAAAGCCAACTGTTTACGAGAATAACCAATCTCCTCTGCCTTGACTTCATCATCCAAGTTTTCTTTTTTTGTGGCCAACTCTTTCTGATAGTTTTTGTTGGCTTCAGAAATCATCAAATCAAGCAACTGACCTTCAGCCGAGCTCGTATCTTCGCCATACTTTTTCAGAAGTTCTATTTTGAGACCAATATATTTAACCTGAATCTGATATAATTTGGACTGGTAATTCTCTTCATCAATCTCTCCTGTCTGGTATTGCTTTTTGATGAGATTCTGTTCCTGTCTAAGGGATTTTTCGAGTTCGGCCAATTTATCTTTAGCTTCAGAATTGCCGTCACCCAGTTGCGGATCAGTGAACAAGTTTGGAGTAACAACAACTTCAGGCAGTTCATTTGTTGTTTTATTCGTTTTAGGCTGAGAAATAAAAGGATTAAGCTTGTTCTTAACCGACTGTACTTCAATAGCAGATTCTTTTACAGACTCAACATAATCCTTCAGTTCCGGACGAATATCACCAAGTAATCCGGTACCCAAAGCACCATTTTTCAAACGAAGATTGAGAATGTCATATTGAGCACCCAAACTTTTAGTAAGGTTATTCGTAATCTGTTCAACAGAATTACCTTTCGCTATCATCTCTTCAGTATAACTGACAATTTTAGGCATGATATTAGCAACCTGACTATCAGATAAAGCCTTGCCTAGAAGTTTCTGTACCCCAAGCAATGTATCCGCTTCATTTTCTATAGCCTTAGAACGAATACGTGAAGTCTCCTCTTCAAGTATCTGTTGGGCTATTTTGTTTTTCATGGCCACCGTCACCTGTTCATATGCCTGTTTAATATCATCAAGAGTAGATTTCTCATCAAGAAGATTGGTCAAATATGAGCCATATTTAGAATTAAACTGCTCGATAGCGACTTTACGTTGCTCTGTACCGTATGCAGCATCTTTCAGTCTGGAATAAAGTATATTCAGTTCTGACTGTTCTGTAGCCAGTTTTTGAAAGAAGCTAGAAAGAACACGATTTGACTCTTTAGCTTTAGTAGTCAAATTATATATACCCAAACCGACTGCAGTTATGGCAGAAACCAATAACCCTAAAGGGTTTAATTTTATCGTTTGAAAGAATAACTTAAATGCTCTAACCGCACCTTGTGTCCATCCAATAGATAAAGACTGAGCCGCACAATACAAATATTGCGAAGCAGTAAGTGTCTTTGTCCATGCATTTTTAAGTTTCATAGCGGCAACATTCAAAATAAATGTCTCCTGATGCCTTTTTTCCCATAATTGAGCGAGCTTAACAGCAGTGACATAAGCACCCAAAACGCTAATTGTAGATAATATAAGACCTTTATATTCCAACAGTATATGAACGATTGCACTAAGACCTTTAACCGTCAGTGAACCTGTAGTTATCATATACTTCATGACAGGAAGAAGTTGCTGGCCAAGTTCAATACGAATATCGGCAAATCGTTGTTTCGCTTTGTCAAGTTCTGCCTGAACAGTAGAGTTCTGCACGTTATATTCATTTACTATAGAAGTTGCATCCAAATAAGCTTCATTTGCCAATTCTTGCTCCTTACGAACTTTCTCTACGTTACCTGCTAGAGCAGCTATCACACCTGCAGCTTCAGCACCTGAAAGCTTCATTTCCTTCAGTACCGGAGCCATCTGGTCCATACCGCCAAGGCGACCGAGGGCTTCGAGGAATGTAAGTACAGCTTCATTAGCGTCTTCTTCCATCATCTTAGTGAATGCTTTAACATCTATACCTGCCAACTTAGCGTATCGTGCCGGTTCCTGATACAGTTTAAGTATTAATCCCTGAAGGGCTGTAGAAGCCATTTCTGAACGCAGCATATTCTGGTCAAGAGCAGAAGCGTAACCCATGATATTGGTAATAGCAATATCAGCCTGTTTACCAACACCACCCATACGAGCTGTGAATTCAACCAGGTATGGTTCGGCTGCTGCAGAGTTTTGAGCAACAGAGTTTACAGCAGAACCTATAGCAAGCATGTTCTGTTTGAGAGAACGGTCATCTTCACCGAACATACCAGCTAACTTGCCTATTTGAGTAATGGCATCCTTTCCAAGATCCTCACCCAGGGCAACATCAATCATATTCGCAGCTTCTACAAATTCAAGTACATCCTTTTTGCCTGTAATACCCAGTTTACCCGCGTCACCAGCCAGTTCATTCAGCCTTGTGCGTGGTGTACGGGTATCCATGTTTTTAAACTCTTCGTTAAGCTCCTCAACAGCTTCTTTTGACATACCGGTATATTTGACCACCTGAGACTGCGCTTCTTCCATCTCAGCATAATCATCAACACATTTTCGCATCGTCAGAGTCAAACCGGTAAGAGACGCAACAGCTGTAGCTGCCATAGTACCGTATCGGTTAAAACCGTCTGCAAGTTTAGCAATCGAAAAACGTGTTTCATTAGCAGTACCTTTCAGCTCTTTAATCCGATTATTGACAACTTTCAGCTGTTCAGAATACTGTTTATACAGGTCTGTATTCGGGCTTAGATTACGAAGGATCTGGTTCAGTTCCTTCTGTCTTTTGCCCAAATCACGAAGAGATAGATTAGTAAGACCGATTTCATCGTAAAGATCATCATACTGCTGTTTCAGCTGCTTGATAACTTCGACCTGTTTTTTATACTCATCAGAATTTTCACCAGAACTTTTTTTAATTTTTCGAAGCTCAGAGTTAGCTTTTTTCAAGCTATCTTCAAGTTCTATCATCTTCTGTCGTGCCTGGTCCTGCTGTATTACAATTTCCAGCTGCACCCTGTCTATTTTCAAACTCATATTATCACAATATTAATTATCCAACCATCTACCATTATCCAGCCACACACCGCCATCACGCCAGTTGCCGTCCGACAGTATCCATCTACCGTAAGTTTCAGTATCAGAAATTTTAATCGGATAGAACTTACCAGTCCAGGCTCCCGCCCTACCACGTTCATCAATCTTGTATTCAATGTACTCACAGATGTATCGCTTATTATTAATCACGAAAACAGTATTTACATCAAATACGTTATTATCGTAGCTAGTAAATTCAACCGGGTTCTTATAGTCGATATCATATACATTGCTATACAGTTTATTACTCATATTACTAAGCATAAGCGTATCAGATATGCCATCGTACAATTCTTCACCGTGTGAATAATGAATATATTTATCAATCATCACCAGAGGAAAAGAATTAAGAGTAAGCGGTCCCAATACAGCTTTATTGAGACCTACAAAATAGCCAATACACAAATCAGGTTTAGAGGGCTGCGAATCAGTAGCATTCTCAATAAGCTCCATAACAGTAGCCCCTTCCATTTCTTCCTTAACCGTATCACCTCCGATACAAGGGAAAAATAAAGAGAACTTACGACCATCCTGTAATGTATATTCAATCTCGTGAGATAATTCTACAGGTCTAATAGTCATTTCAACGCTCTCTGTGCTGTCTCGTTTAAGAGGCGCGAACTGATCAACAAATTCATACATAGGTTGGTCACCATCCATACCTTTGTATATCAAATCACGTGCATAAGCCGTAAAACTGAATATTGTATCTGTTTTACGGTTGGACTCAATAGAAAAATACATACCAGCAGGCATACCAATGACACCTTCATGTTTAGCCCTGCCATGAACAGCATCAGGAATACATCGAAGTTTGCCATAAGTTGTTGATGATTCAGGATATTGTAATGTCGCCTGGTCGTATCGTTCTACATCTTCATCATCACACTCAACCTTGTATTCATCCTTAACAAGACTAACATAAGATACTGCTGCATTCAGATAATATTGATTGTTAAACACTAGTTTAACATCTTTCGTTTTTTTGTTTATCACGAACCTGGCATTAAACAGTTGTTCTATAGCATCCAGAAATTCCTTAACAGTCCATTGCGGGAAGATCTGAGACCAGTCATGAGTTTTCTGAACATGCAAAAAGCATAACAACTTCCAATCTGTATCCTCTATAGCATTGTATGTAAGATTATAGCCTAGAGCGGTCATCAATGCTTTGATATAAGCACATATATAAGGCATCGGTGCCCACTGAGACTCATCTTCATTAGCAGGAGAAAAGTTGAAATTAGGAACTCCAGACGTACTATATCTAATAATTAATTCCCAATCATTAACAAATTGATTATTGGTACTGTCATAAACGTTAGGCAAGCAAAAATCAATGTCAGGATATTTATATGTAACTGCAAGATTATCCGGGCCCCATCCGTCTGGAGCCACCTTACCAGGATTAGTAACCGGCATATTATCAAGTTCTGATATTAATTTATCAGAACCGATAAAATAGTTAAGCTGAGAGTTTCCGGATACAAGCTGTATCTGTACTGTTGTATCAGACCATCCTGTAATAATCTCAGTACCGTCAATATAAACCCTATTATCTGCTATCAGAACAGCCTTACGGTCAGTCGCAACAGTATCAGCCTTATTAAGTCGGTTAAGAAAACCATACATTTGAGCAACAACAGGAATATTGAGAGACAATTCAATATCGTATGTATATTCACCGTTCTTTGTAAAAAACGGATTCTCATGCTTGACTGATATCTCAAATTCAGCCGGCAATGGAACTGAGACACCATCAATATATAATTCAGTCATTGTTTTGGAAAGTTACGCCCATTGACAGGCCATTAACACCACCGAATATCTGATATTCCCATTCTATCTTATAGCTTTCTTCAGGAATAATATTCATACACTCGGAATAATAATCTCTGATAACATCACGCAGATTAAGCATGATATCCTGCAGCTCTGCATAAGTAGTAATTTCTGTCTCATCATCCAGTTGACCAGGAGCCAGACGTTTTACGACAAAGAAAAACGCTTGCTGATTATCAGTGTAATTATCTTCGGTACCGGAACTCTGAGCGTCAGGAAAGCTGGCACACAGAGTAATACCGAATTTATTCTGTAATTTCTTGACCATGTGCTCTTCTCGCACGGCCATAACAACCGTATCAATCTGACTATCACTAATAGCATTCACCTTATGCAGCAGCTCGATACATAGCTCACGGAACTGTAATATATTAATCATATAACACCACTGTTTTCTGGATCCGCAAGTCTGAAGCTGAATTCAACAGCCTTCAGTATATTCTTGCGGTAATCACGTTCATAATTCTGTTGAGTAATCACGATATCGTACCAGGTACCATCTACTAGTATCGAAGCCTCCTGGCAGTTCAGGAAGTCATGCCATAGTCTGTAGTCCGACTGCAAGAAAACAACACCGGAATTGACCGTATAAACATCATTACGATTGATAACGAACTTTCGTTCTATGCCGTACATATAAGCAGTCTCACTGTTATCCTCGCCCTTCATTTTCATAAATCCGGTAGCACAAACTATCTCTGTACAATCGAATACATTCTTGAAACGGAATATATATTTCTCAGCATACGATGTAGCATCTATATGAAATTTCATGCTACCAACCGAATATGAACTGAAGGACACACCAGGGAACAACTTCTGAATAGTTTCAACACTGGTATCAAGTGTTGATACACCATCAGAAGTATTCTCTGTATAAATCGTTTTAGACTGTACACCATCAGAAGCATAAACCTGAACAGTTACAGACTGTCCGCGTTTCAAGAAAAAGCTAGTATAATCAGGAACCCCACGACGTATCACTTTTTCATTAAAGCTTGACAGCAGTACCTGATCACCAACAGCTACCTTTGACCTGACTCGAGAAAACAGCACATAGGTATCAGTGTCTTTGGCTCCATTAATATAGAAACTGAATGTTCCCGAAACATAACTCATTGACGACACCGAGCCCGAACCCGGCCATGTACCCCATAAAGCTTTCCGGCAGAACTGACCTAGTTTACGGATCCGAATCTTAAAACCTACATCAGGCGAGTATTCTTCAGACAGGATAGTTTGAGAATTAAACTTCACTTCAAATGATATAGTTGAGTCTGAATCAATAATATAATCAGGCATATTGGAAGCAAATTCTATTGCCCCGGGTCTCTGAGTAACAATCATAGGCGTAGAAATTTATTATTACGGTCATTTTGAGGAAGCATAGGATATTCTTCAGAAGATCCATCTCGATACACCTTCATACGGTCAAGCCAGATATAGGCGTCACATTCCAGGATTGAAGAAAGGTTCGTGACATCATCCATTGCAGCTGGTTCAGAAGCAGACATGCCGTTTTCGGCATTGTATCTGCGAACCACACCGACAGGAATCAACTGAAGCGGCAATCTTCGTAATGCTGTTGACATTGTAAACAATGCAAGAGCTTTACGAGCTGCAAACATCACATTATCTCGATCATCAGAAGAAATGAAATCATCCCAACCGCTGCCATAAGCAGGTTGGATGATGCTCAATTGTATTTCGCGGATGAAATTGACAAGAAGAACGTACAAGCGTTCTGATTTGTCAATCGGGAAATACTGGTCAAACATCGCTCCGGAAGAAATAAGAAGCGTCTTAGATAGCTTATAGAATTCTGTCTGCTGCCATTCCGTATTACCTGATTCATTAAGAAAGCGTATCAACCGTTCAACAGACTTGTAATACAATTCGAGATGTACAGCGTCATCACGGTCAAGCTGCCACTCCCATGGTATCTTGTCGGTACCGTCTGAAGATACTTTAGTCTTGCGCCCACTATCCTCATGGCTTACATCGTTACGTCTGAAATAGTTCAGACATGCCATTATAGCGACAGGACGCTGAACCAGTTCAACAAGCCTGATTTCATCAGCTGCTGCAGAACCTGAGTGATAATAACCTTCAGCCTTATCATAAACAGCACGACCAACAACAGAGATTATATCATCAGTAGCATCAGCGATATCCATCTCGATAGCAGAAAAATCATTGCCGGCATAATAGTTACCTGTCAGACGACGAAGTTCCAACGCCCCCTGACCATTGTCATTGAATATCATTTTTCTTTGTATGTTTAAGCAGGCTGTCAGCCTTTTGTTTATCATCCAATAATTTCAAAAGCACACGCATTAACTGTGTATTATCCACATCTTCGATTGTACCGAACACACCACTTTCGGCAACAGAAAAGAGAATCGAGTTCATGCCTAAAGACTGTTCCGGTGTATAATCATTTCCAGACGAACCGAATACCGGAGCAAAACAGATCTCGCAACCGTCAAGAATGAAAGTACCTGTAAACAAGAATTTGCAGAAGGAAGCGAACCAGGCATAGATACCCCAACGGATATACTCTGGAACAGTCTCTATCTCACGTATAGAAGTCTGTATCGCATCCTGACTGAACCGTCTTCTTTTGCCATATTCGTCAGTCCTTCGATACAGAACAGCACACAGTGAATTGAGATACATGATATCTTGCGAAGTGGTATATTCGTTCATCATTATCACAGCATATCTGAATTCACCAAACGTCATATCAGCACCATGTGAAGCCGGACCTATAAGATCATTCCATTTAGGTAACAGATTGACAGTAGAATCAAAGTTCAGCGAGATTGAACTGTCATCAACAGTCCACTGCCAGTCAAGAGTCTGAGACAAGCGGTAGATAAGAATGAGAGCATCTTTTTTGTTAGAATGCTTGAGACCTCTAGTCTCCAAAACATAAGAACACCACATGCGTTTAACATCATAAAGATTGACACTACGCATATTAATAAGTTTTGAGCGTAGGTAAAGCAAATACACCCATTCTTCCGGAGAAACCTCTTCCCAACAATCCGGGAATTCAATCTGTTTACTTTTCATAATCAAACCTGGTTAGTTGTACGATCGGAAGCTGTTACATTATCTTCCTTGTTAATTACTTTACGGTAAATGCCTAAATTGACATCTTTCTTGTCCGGAAAATTAATATGAATAGCATCATTAATCGCCTCGAGGCAAATATCCTCTGCAATCTGAGTATCGGCACCATAGAACAGTTTGAGCGCATAAAGCATCTGCGAACCACTATCACCCTTACCGTCGATGATGATATTGGCCAGTGAAGGATTCAGACCGAACCCAGACGTAGTACTCGAGTCTGCAATACGTGATATCTTATATAGGGCCTCGATGTATTTGTCAATGTTCATTTCGATAGGCTCAATTTTAAACTCGTAAGGCTTGCCTGAAGCCGGATCAATGTAATCGGTAGTCATGAAGAATTTACCTACATTACCCTTACCTGCCATGACATCTGCAATCTGACGGGCCAATTCATCTTGTAGAATATCCATTGCCTTGTTAACCTGGCGGTCTGTAGCCTCAGGATGATCTGCTAAGTAATTTTCCCTTTTCTTCTCATAAAACTCTTGAGGAACATGCACAACGTATGCTGCAGCAATCATGTTCTTGTTCAGATATTCGATAATCTCCGGAAGGGAATTAGCGTCTCTCATCCATGGTATTGAGCCAAAGAAACTTGAGACAGCGTACATATTACGCCCGAAACTTCGTAATGAGTGGTATTTAACAGCCACCTCATTACGAGCCGGACTATATTTGTCAAAAACCGGATACTTAATATATTTCTGTGAGCCGTACCAATCAAAATCACCGTTAAGAATATGAGTGACATCACGCAAGTAGTGAGAATCATTCTCCGGCCAACAGATCCTACAGTCTTTAGATGGAAGAACCTCGAGACTGTGAACCCATGGACGGCCAACCCTGACAGAACGCGCATTGGTGTATTTCACGAATACGCCGTTCAGGTGGTTGTATTCTGTGAAAGCCTCACGGATAAAACGCTTATAATCCCAGCTATCCAGCCACTCCTGGATATCAGGTTCAACAGTCCACTGCTGCACACGTTCGTTATTCTCTACGGCCACACGATAAAGCATAGGCCCCTGACCGTACAAAAGACCTGTCTTACGAGCCAGAATACCCGGTCCGAGGTTATTTTTCTCGAGTAAGTTCCGGATCTCTGAAGGAAGGTTGTTATCAGCACCCCATGGAACAACACGAACACCTGCCACTGTAGTAGGCGAAGAATCCCAGTCTGCTACTGCAGAACTGAAAAGGTGAGATATCGAGTCACTGAACGAATCCATCCGGATGGCATACGTACCAACAGACGTATTCACAAAATTGATATTACCTATTTTCTTATTCATAATTCAAGTTGAGAATTAATTTTTCTGTTTTCCAAAATACCTTTAAGCCTCGCTATCTCGAGGTCAGAAAGACCATACATAACCCTGCCTATAAGCCTGTTCAAACCACCATACATATTACTGGCATACCAGCGTTTACGTTTTTTCTTCATCGAGTTATCTTTGATACCCCATAGTTCGCGGTTTGTATTAATCTTTGTTTTATCCCTAGCATAGCCTTGAATATCTACATATCGGCCATAATCTACGAAAGAAACTCTAAGCCCGGGATTATCACCTTTTTTGAAAGCATCATATTTTAATGAATCTATCAGGTCACCGGATCTGATAAGTTTTCTTTTCTCGATTGCTTCAGCCAGCTCATCACACAATTCTTCACCGAAGATGGATAGCTGCTCTTCGATATGCAATAGCTTTAATTCATTTGATTCTTGACTAATCATAATACAATGTGTTATGATGCAAAAATATGAGATAGAAAGTGTAAATAAAAGGACATAAAAAAAGCCCCGCAGAAGCGAGGCCTAAAAATAGATTTGCAAAAAAATTCGACTTAGAAACACAATGCAAAGATAAGATAATTTATTGAATTATACGGTGTTTAGCAATATATTCTTCATCCGATAGTTCACCTTTTTGCAGCTGCTTGAAATCTTCAAGATTAAGGGCAATAGAAGTGCCGTCATCCATGATTATTTCATCAGGTATAATACCAATCTCTGAACTTATTTCAACAATAAGAGAAGCTGCTGAAGTTATAGTATTAAAACCAAAACTATAAACCAGTTTCATGACTCACCCCCTTTCTTCTGTTCACCTGGAATGAAAGCACTGAGTTCGTGATGTATAGCCAAAAGGTTCTGAAGCATACGAAGAGTGTCGTATGGTTCAGGTTCACGTATTGGCTGTATAAGGAAGTGCATCACTTCGTCAAGATCACGACAAGCTGCTGCAGCTCCACAATCACGCCATTCTTCAATAATTTGAAGCTGTTCCGGAGTAAGATTATTAAGGTTAGTCATACAGTACCCCCTTTCTGTGTAATAACCGCTTTGGCTGTAGGTTCTAAACTTTCTGAGAATCTAAACTCATTAACCAGAGGAATAACATCAAAAAAGGCAACGGCATGACTTTCAACATCAACAGAAAGCCTAATAACTTTACTGTCATGTAAAGAAACCTGTAATGGTTTTGTCTTAGGAAAACGCTCATTCAGAGCCTTCACATAATAACGCACCTCATTAATAAATGCATCTTTATCAAGATCTGTTGGAAGTAAAGAATAACGCCATCCTTCAGCCCATTTGATAAACTCACTCTGTTTCCTATTTAAAGGTGAGTAAACAGAAACATTACTAATCGCCCATTTCATTTTGTACCCCCTTTCTCGATATCAGTATCTTCATACTTCTTTACCAGCAATGCAGCTGATCCGAACCACAGAGCACTAATAAGTGTCATGAGAGGATTGACAAAATTGAATGTCAGAAGAACCACAAGGGAAAGAATAAGCTGCATATCGAGCAGCATCTTTCTGTTGGTGATAGACTCGCCTTTATCGGCAAATAATTCTGTGAATAACTTGTTTTCACGATTCAGCCACATCTCTAATGTGCTGAAACCTGCCTGTTGTGCAGGTGCAATTGTTTGTTTCTTCATTTTGTACAGCTTTTAAAATGAATAAATAAAGTTGATTATAAATACGGAGAGGGCACAAAAAAAGTTCCGCTCCCCGTTGCTGTACACCTGAACCAGGCAGTGGGTGCATTAACACTCCACACGGGACGGAACTATAAGATATATAGGCAATGCCTGAGCATAAAAAATGCTCGCAGCAAAGTTATTTGGCGAGCCATCTCGCCTAGTTCAAATGTACAGCATTGCAAATGTATGAATTTATTTTCGTTATGCAAAAGAAAAGTTCATATTATTGCTTAGGAGAATAAAAAATATCCTTTTCACCAGTTGATACATTTTCAATTATAAGTTCGTTATATGTCCAATTAGAGGAATCAGTCCAATCACCACCTAAATAAACCATTTTAGCCCTATAGACATAAGTAGAACGAACACCAAAGGCATTCTTAGCATCAAATTTCTGATAAACAATAAATGTAGAATCAGATAAAGTCTGACCTCTATAATCACCATTAAATTCAGCTTCAGCTGGGAATTTGAGTCTTGCTTTAACAAAATCTTCGCTAATTATAGAAGCCCTGGTATGTGTGGCACTATTATCATCACAAGCGATGAACAAGCACACCGAAAAAATTAAAAACAATAGTTTCTTCATAAATTATAGTTTAAAAGTTAATATCCGCAAATATACATAAAATTTGCGTTACGCAAGAAAACTGTTTAAACATGGTGTCGTTTTGGAATAGCAAAAGAAAAAGCTTATTTTTGTAGAAAAAGAGGCAATAATATGTTTGAACAAGAATTGGAAACTTATCACAGAAACCTTGAACGTCTGAGAGAAGAAAATCCACTCGGAGGTTTTG
>artificially_reared_1__coassemble_235_pt1 | contig 44676 bp, 42 predicted proteins | sample artificially_reared_1__metabat2_low_PE_002 | metagenome-assembled genome bin artificially_reared_1 | reverse complement strand
CTTGATGGGACGCAAACTTTAATGTATATATAAGGTAGATTTTATTTGATTATGTTGATTGATACCCATACACATCTTTTTGTGGAAGAATTTGACTCGGACTGGCAGGAAGCGATAAAACGGGCTCATGCAGCCGGTGTTGAGAAATTATTGATGCCTAATATAGATGATACGACTGTTGAACGCATGCTGCAGGTCTGTGCGACTGACTCAAACTGTTATCCGATGATAGGACTGCATCCGACTTCGGTGGATGAGACATGGAAAGAACGGTTGCAGCACATTCGTGAATGGCTCGAAAAGGAAACTTCGTTTGTTGCAATTGGTGAGGTTGGTATGGATTTGTATTGGGATACTACCTATTGTGAAGCACAAAAAGAGGTCTTCAGAACACAAATAGAGTGGGCGTTGGAGTATCAGTTGCCATTGGTGATACATTGTAGGAATGCGTACGATGAAATGCTGGAGGTTATGGAACCTTATAAACACCAAAGCTTGAAAGGTATTTTCCATAGTTTTACAGGAACGTTGGATGAAGCTCTCCGACTGTTGGAGTATGAAGGATTTATGTTGGGGATTAACGGTGTGTTGACATTTAAGAAGTCTACTTTGCCCGAAGTTTTAAAACATATTCCGCTGGAAAGACTGGTGTTGGAAACAGATTCGCCTTATCTGGCGCCGGTTCCTTTTCGGGGAAAAAGGAATGAAAGTGCTTATCTGACTCGTATTGCAGAGGTGCTTTCTGGAATTTATTCGGTGAAAATTGAGGAAATTGAAGAAAAAACAGCAAAAAATGCACTAAAAGTGTTCCAAATCATTAGGTAGGTTTATAAAGTTTATTAAATTTGCATTGTAAAAGCAACTTTTGAGGGAGTTCTGCTTTATAAGACGAAAAAAAAGAATACATTTGTGGCATAAATCGCTTGCAGTTCGATATTTTATTTGTAATTTGCGCTCAAATTTAAAAGAAGCGGTTTTCCCCATGAAGAGGAGAGGTGCTCGAGTGGTTGAAGAGGCACGCCTGGAAAGCGTGTATACGCCAAAAGCGTATCACGGGTTCGAATCCCGTTCTCTCCGCTATTAATAAATCGATAAATAATAACAAATAAGAATAAACAATAAACTATTAATTAATTAATCTTAAAAAATTAGACACACAATGAAAAAGTTATTTGCAATTCTTGCAGTAATGGGAGCTCTCTCATTCGGAATGACTCAGTCAGTTATCGCACAGGATGCTCCTGCAGCAACTGAAACAGTAGTAGTTGAAGAAGGTGGTATGCACAAGGAACTTAAGACTAAGTTTATCGAAGGTGACGCTGCGTTCATGTCATTGGTAGCAATCGCATTGGTACTTGGTTTGGCTTTCTGTATCGAACGTATCATCTATTTGAGTCTTGCTGAAGTTGACACAAAGAAATTGATGGCTAAGCTTGAAGAAGCTTTGGAAAAAGGTGATGTTGAAGGTGCAAAAACAATCTGCCGTAATACACGCGGTCCTGTAGCTTCTATCTGCTATCAAGGTTTGATGAGAGTTGACGAAGGTTTGGACGTAGTTGAACGTTCAGTAGTTTCTTATGGTGGCGTTCAGGCTGGTTACCTTGAAAAAGGATGTTCTTGGATTACATTGTTCATCGCTATGGCTCCATCACTCGGATTCTTGGGTACTGTGATCGGTATGGTTATGGCGTTCGATAAAATCCAGCAGGCTGGTGATATCTCTCCAACAGTTGTTGCAGGTGGTATGAAAGTGGCTTTGATCACAACAATCTTCGGTCTTATCGTAGCTATGATTCTTCAGGTATTCTACAACTACATCCTTTCTAAGATTGAAGCTATCACAAGCCAGATGGAAGATTCTTCTATCACATTGCTTGATATGATCATGAAGTACAACTTGAAATACAAAAAATAATTGAACAATGGCTAAGATATCATATAAAATGTCTTACTACGTATTCTATGTCTGCGTAGCACTTATCTTGGTGGTACTTGGCATGTTCTACGGCGTAGGATATACAAATCCGGTAGGCGAATATAATGAGCCTGCACATACTGAAACATTGATATACTTGATGTATGGAATGTTTGGTGTAGCAGTGATAATTACTTTATTGGGAGCATTGGCTAAATTTGCTTCTTCATTGAAAGATAATCCGGCAAGTGCTATCAAATCATTGATAGGATTAATCCTGATTATAGTTCTGCTAGTTGTTACATACAATATCGGTTCGGCTGAACCTATGGTATTGGGCGACGGTACTACATACAGTGATGTGACAATGTTGAAAGTAACAGATATGTTGATTTTCTCAACATACATCTTGTTCGGTATAGCAGCTGTCGGTACACTTATCAACCTTTCAGGTATTTTCAAAAGATAATATCATTTACAAGTTTAATAATTAAGAGTAAGTAAAATGGCAAGAAAGAAAAGAGACGTTCCTGGAATTAACTCAAGTTCCACAGCGGATATTGCCTTTATGTTGCTTATCTTCTTCCTTATTACAACATCAATGGACACTGACCGTGGTTTGGCAAGACGTTTGCCACCTCCACCAGAAAGTGAAGAACAAAAAGATGATATTATTATTAAGGAAAGAAACATTCTCCAGGTTAAACTTAACAAGGATGACCAGTTGATGGTTAACGGAGAAGTTGGTTTCGATATAAGACAACTTAAAGACAAAGCAAAAGAATTCATCTCCAATCCGACAGATGATCCTAATATGCCGGAAAAGCATAAGAAGACATTACCGTTCTTTGGCGATGTAATGATAACTGAAAAGCATGTAATTTCTGTACAGAACGACGTTGGTACAAGTTATGATGTTTATATTCAGGTTCAGAACGAATTGGTTGCTGCTTATAATGAATTACGTAATGAATTGGCAAATTCACAGTTCGGTAAATCATTTGCAGAATGTTCTGACGAAGAAAAAGAGGCAATCATCGACTATTATCCACAGAAGATTTCTGAAGCAGAACCTAAAAAATATGGAGGAAAATAATAATGGGAAAATTTAATAAGACCGGAAAGAAAGGTATGCCTGAATTGAATACTTCTTCTTTGCCTGACCTTATCTTTACCATGTTGTTCTTCTTCATGATTGTAACAACAATGCGTGAAGTTACACTTAAGGTTCAGTTCAAAGTGCCACAGGCTACAGAATTGGAAAAGCTTGAAAAGAAGTCATTGGTTTCTTTCATCTACATCGGTAAACCTATGCCGGAGTTCCAGAAAAAAATGGGTACTACAGACCGTATCCAGTTGAACGATAAATTCTCTGAATCAAATGAAGTTCAGGATTATATTTATCAGGAACGTGAAAATATGAAAGAAGAGGACAAACCTTTCATGACAGTATCATTGAAAGTTGATGCAAAAACTAAAATGGGTATTGTACAGGAGGTAAAACAAGCACTTCGTCAGGCATACGCTTTGAAAATCAACTATTCTGCAACTCAGCGTCAGTAATAGTAATTTTATAATTATATAAAAAAGAGTTACTCAATCGAGTAACTCTTTTTTTTGTCTTGTTAATTTACTGAATAGACCTTACTATATATTTCAGATTTGATTTTGTCGAAATCATCATCAATTGTTTCACTTCCAGAAAACATCACATACATCGGTATGGGAGTTCCATTACTTCTGTAAGGAGGCTGCATATAAGGTTTCAGGCATAACTTGAAACCATTTCTTTCATAGAAACCAATACGTCTTTTGCTCAATTCATCTTCAGGACGTTCCACTTCAAGGATTATTCTGACATCTTTAAACTCTTCCAGAAGAGTCTGCATAATCATTTTTCCATATCCTTTGTTTCTTACATCGGGTGACGTAGCCAAGTGTTCTATGTAGTGAAAACCATTAAGCTTCCAGATTGTAATTACCCCTACATACAATTCATTATCCATTATCAGATATGCTGTAAATGAGGGATTATGGTCTGTGTAATGTCTTTGCATTTCGTCATCCCTTCTTTCGTCCATAGGAAAAGACTCGTGTAGCAGATTCTCTACAAATTCGTATCTTGAATCAGATGTGTTTATTGGTATAAATTTAATCATAAAACTAATGTTATAGCGTTATTAATTATTTAATGTAGAAATCAATCAGACGTTGTAAAGCGCGTTTGCATACAGGGCAGAATTCCTTAGCTTCATTTGTACGCATTCTGCAGTCAGGTGCTGGTCTATAAATACCTTTCATGCTGTATCCTGCTCCCTGGTAAATACCTGTATCGGTACAGGAATCATAATTGTCTTTAGTGATTTTTGTAGGAACAGAGATGTCCTTGTTGCCTATCATGTCTTTCCATTTACTCTCAAAATCAACTAAAGTCGTAATATTCTGTTCCCAAGGTTCTACGTCGTACGGGTATAGTGGACTGGGGGCATCTGTATATGCATATTCATCACCAAGTCCGCCAAAGCTATGTCCAAATTCATGTACGACAACCGGTTCAAACTTATCGTGATGTGCAGTAGTAAGTGTAAATGAGTTATATATACCTCCACCACCATAAGTATCGGTGTTTGCTAGGATAATGATATGTTCATAAGGAATGCCTGCCAGTAAGTCATGAATGTCGTTGACACTGTTTGTTGTCAGATACCGGTCAGAGTAGAAAGTGTCGAAGTGCGAGCTTACAGCTGTGGATTTCCATATTCCTTCTCTTGGTATACTGACACCGCTTTCTTTTGATTCACTTGCCACTGCTGTCACATTAAAATGCTTCATGTTCTCTTTGAATGGAGAGTGACTGAATATTGCATCACAAGCTTTTTGTGCATCTTTATAGAACAAATCAATGTCTTGTTCTGAATATCCTTCCGCCATTATTACAATGTCTATACATTTGTCGGCAGAACCATTTTTCAGAAGAAATTTGTGTGGCGTTACGTTATTCTCTCCGATTTTTTTTATCAGAATATCATCTGGTTTTACTGTATGTGAAAACGATGCTGATACTTCATGTCTTGAGTTAAAAAGCTCAACCGTAACTATAGTTTCATTTTTTGGGAAAGGCATTAAAAATGTGTTTTCATATCCTTTGCTTAGATGTTCTGATTCTGTTTCGCCAAGCCATTCCTGAAATAAACTGGAAAACGATGTTGTATAAATAACCATTCCGGACTGTTTGTCCACCATAGTTATCCGTCCGTTTCCTTTCAGAGGAAGTTTGTCAAGGTGAGTTTTTCTACCTGCCCAGCCGTCAAAACTCTTTAGTTCATCCAGGACTACAAACTGATTTTTTTTATTTCCGGTGAACAAATAGTCAACTCTGAGTGTTTTATCAATAAAGAATTTATTGAATTCCTGACAATATGTTGAGGAACATATTGTTAATCCTAAAAAAAATGATAAAAATGTTTTTTTCATGATAAATTAAGTCCAATTTTATTTATAATATATAAAAAAATAAAGTATCTGTCACAAAGATAATTAAATATAAGACAAATATAAGAACTTTAGTATATATAGTTTGAATAAAAATACTACCTTTGTATAAATTAAAATTATAAGAAATGGGACATCATCAGTTAGATAGTTTGGATGAAAAGATTCTGCGTATGATAGCAGAAAATGCGCGTATTCCTTTTTTGGAAGTTGCTAGAGCATGCAATGTTTCTGGTGCTGCAATACATCAGAGAATTCAGAAACTCAATTCTCTTGGAATTCTTAAGGGGTCTGAATTTATTATTGATCCTGAAAAAATAGGTTATGAGACTTGTGCTTATATAGGTCTGTATTTGAAGGATCCTGAGCAGTTTGATACAGTAACAGAAGATTTGAAGAAGATACCTGAAGTAGTAGAATGTCATTTCACAACTGGACAGTATGACATGTTCATAAAGATTTATGCAAAGAACAATCATCACCTTCTAAGTATAATACACGACAAGTTACAGCCATTGGGACTTTCGCGTTCTGAAACAATAATCTCGTTTCACGAAGCAATCAAGCGCCAGATGCCTATAATTGATCTGGCGGATGATGATGAATAAACTTTATTTTATACGTTCATAATCACAAAAACTATAGGAGTAGAGATGCTTTTCATCCGTTGAATGGCATTCTCTACTTTTTTCTTGCCATACAGCAGGCGATATTTCAGGGAAGAAAGCATCAGCCTCTTTTTCGCAATCTTCTATTTCTGTGATATATAGGCGGTCTGCTATCGGCATGGCTTCCTTATATAGACTTGCACCACCTATAATAAAAACCTCAATCTCATCTTTGCAAGCTTCAAGGGCATCATTCAGACTATGGAAACATTCTGCACCTGGGAATGTAATATCCTGGCTGCTCAAAACAATATTTCTTCTGTTTGGCAGAGCACCCTTAGGCAGAGACTCGAAAGTCTTGCGTCCCATGATTATGGTATGACCTGTAGTCAGTGTCTTGAATCTTTTCAGGTCATTCGGAAGCCAATACAGGAGTTCGTTCTTATATCCTATACCGTTATTCTTATTTATAGCTACAATAATCGAAATCATAAATACTCTATCAGTTAATAATTATACAGAAACCTTTCCGGCTATGTGTGGCCACGGGTCATAGTTTTCAAGTTGGAAATCCTCGTATTTGAAGCTGAAGATATCCTTTACGTCCGGATTGATTTTCATCACAGGAAGAGGACGTGGAGTTCTTGTCAGCTGCAGGTCAACCTGTTCAAGATGATTAAGATATATATGGGCATCTCCCAAAGTATGTATGAAATCGCCAGCTTTAAGTCCTGTCACCTGCGCCATCATCTGGAGCAGAAGAGCGTACGAAGCTATATTGAACGGCACTCCGAGGAATGTATCCGCACTTCTCTGATACATCTGCAGGCTCAAACGTCCGTCAGCCACGTAGAACTGGAAAAACATGTGGCATGGAGGTAGATTCATATTGTCAAGGTCGGCCACATTCCATGCATTCACTATGATACGTCTTGAATCAGGATTATTCTTTATCATATCCACAGCTTCCGAAATCTGGTCGATAAACTTGCCGTCGTAAGTAGGCCACGAACGCCACTGATAGCCATATATATGTCCTAAGTTGCCATCCTCGTCGGCCCATTCATTCCATATTCTTACACCGTTTTCCTGAAGATACTTAACGTTTGTATCACCTTTCAGGAACCAAAGAAGTTCGTGGATGATTGATTTCAGATGAAGTTTCTTGGTAGTGACGAGTGGAAAACCTTCTTCAAGGTTGAAACGCATCTGATGTCCGAACACGCTGATAGTACCCGTTCCGGTACGGTCGTCTTTCCTTACGCCCTCAGTCTTTATGCGTTGAAGTAAGTCTAAATATTGCTTCATGAATCTTTAAGTTTTTAAGTTTTTAAGTTTTTAAGTTCGTTGGTTTATAGGCAAACTTGAAAACTCAACATTTATTTGAGGGCAAAGTTAATCAAAAACATTATGAAAAACATTACCTTTGCAGATATTAATATATACTGAAGAATATGAATTTCCCCGTTTCATTTATATCACGAACAGCAGCCCTGATGGGCGAGGAAAACTGCAATGCTCTCTGCGAGGCGATGCAGAATGATACTCCTGTGAGCATACGAATCAATGGAGAAAAGACCGGACAAACACCAGATGATGCCAAGCTGATACCTTGGACAACAGATGGATATTACCTGTCTGTACGCCCCACTTTCACGTTCGACCCACTGTTTCATGCCGGCAGCTATTATGTTCAGGAAGCATCATCCATGTTTCTGGAGAGTGCTTTGCGTCAGTATGTAGAATCACCTGTTATAGCTCTTGACTTGTGTGCGGCACCAGGTGGTAAATCTACATTACTTCGTTCGTCACTCCCCGTAGGAAGTCTGCTTATAGCCAATGAAGTGATGCGAAACCGTTCGCAGATACTTGCCGAAAACATAGTGAAATGGGGAAATCCCGAAGTGATAGTAACCAACAATGATCCCTCGGACTTCACACCCTTGGAATCAGTTTTCGATGTAATATTGACAGATGTTCCATGCTCCGGCGAAGGAATGTTCCGCAAAGACGAAGTAGCGGTAGAAGAGTGGAGTCCTGCCAACGTAGGATTATGCTGGGAACGTCAGCGCAGAATTCTCCGCGATATATGGCCTTGCCTGAAACCCGGAGGACTGCTGATTTACAGTACATGTACTTTCAATCGTGAAGAAAACGAAGACAATGTAGCATGGATAGCAAGTGAATTTGGAGCAGAGATTCTTCCTGTAGAAACAAAAGAGGAATGGAACATAACAGGCAATCTTGCCGGATATGATTTCCCGGTATACCGCTTCCTGCCGCACAGAACCATCGGCGAAGGACTCTTCATGGCTGTTCTTCGCAAAAACGGTGCATCAGACGAAGACTATGACATCCTGTCCGACTGCAGTTCAAGAAAGAGTAGTAAGAAAAATAACAGAAAACAGGACAAGAAACAAAATGCCCTGACCGTAACAAACGAAATAAAATCATGGATATGCAGCGGCGAAGATTTTGAATTCTCCATCGACGGAACTATAGCCATAGCCAAATCGCAAAGATTGAGCAGTCTGGAAAATCTACTTAAAGACAAGGGCAACAATATCCGTATACTTCACCGTGGAATCACCCTTGCCGAGAACAAAGGCAAAGACTGGCAGCCACATCATTCGCTAGCCATGAGTACAAGCCTCAACAGAGAGAGTTTCCCACAGGCAGAGCTCAGTTATGAACAGGCAATAGCATACCTCAGGAAAGAAGCCGTCACTCTAGATGCTTCAGTTCCTAAAGGATATGTACTTGTGACATATCGCGATACACCTTTGGGCTTTGTAAAGAATATAGGAAACCGTGCAAACAATCTCTATCCACAGGAATGGAGAATCCGCAGCGGATATATGCCTGACGAGGTCAGAACGGTTTTCTGAAACCACAACCGTTCTTCCACTCCGAACAGCCATAGGCAGTTTTACCCTTTATGATGGTACCTTTACCGCATAAAGGGCAAATCTTGCCAACCATATCATCTCCCACGATTTCCGGTTCAATGTTCTTTTTCTCAACTTTCGGAGTCGCTTTCTTGCGTGGAGTCCTGGCAGTAGCAGTTTTTGCTGCCGCATCTTTCCCCGCCGCATTTTTCTTGGCAGCAGCCTTCACATCCTCCTCCGAAGTTACTGTCACACGGCGGTTGCTCGTATCCCTTATCACGCTATATACAATCTCCGTAACCATCTGTTTCAGTTCACTGATGAATGTGGCGGCATCGTAGCTCTTCTTCTCTATCTCGCGAAGTTTCTTTTCCCAGATACCTGTCAGCTCGGCAGATTTCAGCAACTCTTCATGAATGAGCTGTATCAGTTCCACCCCCGTAGGAGTAGCTATAAGATTTTTCTTCTCCTTGCGGATATATCTTCTCTTGAACAACGTTTCGATTATGGCAGCACGTGTAGAAGGACGGCCTATACCGTTTTCCTTCATAGCATCGCGCAATTCATCGTTTTCCACCAGCTTGCCGGCAGTTTCCATAGCTCGGAGCAAAGTAGCCTCAGTGTAAGGACGTGGTGGCTGAGTCCACTTTTCGAAGAGCGAAGGATAATGCGGACCGCTTTCACCTTTTACAAATGCAGGCAAAGTCTTTTCCTCGTCATTCTCCTTGGTATCGTCTTGCTGTTCTTTAGAGAACACCACTCTCCATCCCTGCTCCAGAATTTGTTTTCCCGTGGCCTTAAATTCTATAGAATCCGCTTCACCTATCACCGTAGTGGTAGAGAACTTACAGTCCGGATAGAACACAGCGATGAAACGTCTTGCAATAAGGTCGTAAACCGTTTTCTCCATATTCGTCAGCTCACGTGGCTGCACACCCGTTGGAATAATGGCATGGTGGTCCGTAACCTTCGAGTTGTCGAATACCTTTTTCGATTTTATTAGCTGTTTTCCTGCCAGAGGAGCCGTATATAAGGCATAATCCTTCAGTCCCTCAAGAATCTTGGGACACTTGGGATATATATCGTCACTCAGGAAAGTAGTATCCACACGCGGATAAGTAGCCACCTTCTTTTCGTAAAGCGACTGAATGAGCTGCAAAGTCATGTCGGCAGAATAACCGAACTTTTTGTTACACTCCACCTGAAGCGAAGTAAGGTCGAAAAGTCTTGGCGGAGCCTCAGTACCTTTCTTCGATGAAATATCGGTGATAGTAAACGGAACGTTCTTTATGCGTTCCAGCAATAGTTCGCCCGTAGCCTGGTCTGTGATAGGAGGAATACCTCTGTTGGCATCTTCTTTCGCAGGAGTTTTCTTTTTCAGTTGCGGATTTTCCTTTTCAGCTGCGGCCTCTTCAGCCAGTTCCTCGTCACTCTTGCGCACTATGGCAGAGAACACAGTATCCCTGTACGAAGTTTTCAGTTCCCAATACTGTTTAGGCACGAAATTTTCTATTTCCTGCTGTCTTTTCACTATAAGAGCCAGTGTAGGTGTCTGCACACGTCCTATAGACAAAACCTGTTTGTTCTGTCCGTACTTAAGGGTATAAAGTCGTGTGGCATTCATCCCTAAAGTCCAGTCGCCTATCGCACGGCTGAGTCCCGCCTCATACAATGGCTGGAATTCCGACTGGTCTTTCAGATTGGCAAATCCCTCTCTGATAGCCTCTTCTGTAAGCGATGAAATCCACAGACGCTTCACCGGACATTTCGCTCCTGCCTTCTGCATCACCCACCGCTGTATCAGTTCACCTTCCTGTCCGGCATCACCGCAGTTTATAATCATATCCGCTTTCTGCATCAACGATTCTATTATCTTGAACTGCTTTTCTATTCCAGAGTCGTTTATCAGCTTTATTCCGAAGCGCGGCGGTATCATCGGCAGGCTTGCCAGCGACCACGATTTCCATTGCGGAGTATATTCGTGCGGCTCTTTCAGCGTACACAGGTGTCCGAATGTCCATGTCACCTGATATCCGTTTCCTTCTATGAAACCATCCTTCTTGTTGTGTGCGCCAAGCACTTCCGCTATATCTCTTGCCACACTGGGCTTTTCGGCTATGCAAACTATCATTCTCTGTCAGTATAAGCTTATAAAATCGTTAAATGTCATGCAATTTTCGTGATTTTTTCCGATATAACCAAATAAATGTGGTATTTATAGGGATTGAGAAAACATGGCACAGCTTGCATTAAATATTGAAAATTGAAAAATCCAAAGAAATAAATAGGCTGATTTTTAAATTTTCCAAAGAAATAATGGAATTGTTTGTAGCGGATATCAAAAGAATCAAAGCAGGAAACAAGGCTTTTTTATAATTTTCGACTATGCTTATTTTTGTGCTGACTATAGTCGGTAGCATTGTCCACTATAGTCGGCAGCATTACTGACTACTGTCGGTAGCTCTGCCCACTATTGTCGGCACCAAAAAATGTGCCGTCGTTTTCAGTCTTTTTTGTCTGCTTGTTCAAAATCCATTCAAATACTGTTAAAATACCGTTTAAATGGTATTTAAATATAACAAAACACATATTACCCTTTCGCTGTGTGGAAGATGTGAAAGTGATTTGTACTATAATCTGAAATAATCTTACATTTAATTATTTTTCATTTTGGAATAAAAAGAGTATTTTTGTTGAAGAACTGATTTATAACAACATATCATTTTGCCAACGTCAGCAAAATGATTGTACTCGATTCAAGTACCCAACGTAAAATAAATTAAATATTTACACGCTTAAATAAAAGAGCATTATTGCTTTTATTAAAATTTGGATATAATCAAGCTTTAGATGAATGCATTGAATATTTGTCCAAAGATATTAACTCTTTGTATAACCCATTTATAACTCCGACATTCAATTATAAAGATATAAAGTATTTATCAAAAATAATTCTTTATTATGGATTGCATGTGGTTATACAAAACCATTTATAAGATGCGCCATTAAATATAGCTAAAGCATTGGGAATTATACATAAATACAATTATTAATATTATAGAGATATGCCAGAAACCAACCGCATAGAATATAAAAGAGAATTGACTCCCGAACTTGATATTGAAAAGGAGATTGTAGCTTTCTTGAATTATAAAGAAGGTGGATATATCTATATCGGCATTGACAAAGACGGTTCTACCGTAGGTGTGAACGACATAGACGATTGCATGCTGAAACTGAAAGACCGTATAAAGCATAATATTTCTCCTTCGGCAATGGGGCTGTTTGATATAGCTGAAGAACAGAAGGATGGGCTCAGCATTATAAAAATAACGATTGCGAGCGGAATAGAAAAGCCGTATTTCAAAACAAAATTCGGGATGACACCGCGAGGCGCATATATGCGTGTAGGAACATCGGCAGAGCCTATGCCTCAAGAACAGATTGACCGTCTGTTTGCCATGAGGACACGCAATTCTATCGGACGCATTGTATCCAACCGTCAGGATTTGAGTTTTGAACAGTTGCGTATATATTATGACGAACGAGGTAAAAGACTAAATGATAATTTTAAACGTACTTTGGAACTACTCACCGAAGATGGGAAATACAATTATGTGGCTTATCTTTTAGCTGATGAGAACGGGAACTCCATAAAAGTAGCCAAGTATTCAAGCTTAGACAGATGTGACTTAATAGAAAACAATGAGTATGGATATTGTTCACTTATAAAAGCCACTAAAAGCGTTTTGTCCAAACTCGATATTGAGAATAAGGTTGCCGCTACTATTACTCCTATGGAACGTATTGAAACTCCACTATGGAACAAGGTTGCTCTGCGTGAGGCTGTTATAAATGCGATAGTGCATAACGACTATTCGTTTGAAGTACCGCCCAAATTTGAAATATTTCCCGACAGACTGGAGATAACATCGGCAGGGCGTTTACCGGAATCTCTCTCCAAAGAAGAATTCTTCAATGGTATATCAATTCCACGCAACAAGGAATTGATGCGCATATATCGTGATGTGGAATTGGTTGAATCTTTAGGCTCTGGAATACCTCGTATATTAAGAGCGTATGGGAAAGATTGTTTTAAGTTTACTGATAATTTTATCCGTATTACTTTTCCGATAAGTGCTCATGATAGTGCTCATGATAGTGCTCATGATAGTGCTCATGATGTTGATAGTGTTTCTAAAGATATAAGAGCTCTTGTTAATTGTATTGATGGTGAAGTTGATAGAGAAACGCTGCAATCAACATTAGGAATTAAGCATCGGACATATTTCCGTAATACATATCTTAAGCCATCCATAGAAGAAGGTTATATAGAATTTACTTTACCTGATGAAAAACAAAGTAAGCTTCAAAAATATCGCCTTACGGCAAAAGGTTTGGCATTGAAGAAGACTTTGAAAAATAGCAAATAACGATTTAGATAATAAAGATGAACGAATAAAATAATCCTATTTAAACAGTGCTTAAATAGCGTTTAAACACTGTTTAAATGGTTTTCAAAATGCTTGCAAAAGGTTTGCAAGATATGGGAGTTGATATAATTTCTTGTCACAACCGGATAGTGGGTTTGCTGAAAGCCTATGAAACAGATAAAAAGCAAGGAGCTAACTTTAAAAGTCGCTCCAGTTTCTCCATCAACCACATGATTGCCGAGATTGGCGGTACAAAAATACATACTTTTCGCTGCTTTTCCAGAATTTTAATGTAATCCACATCCCCTCCCAACCGTAAACATTTACTCATAAACATTTGTTTTATATTCAGAAACCAGAAAAACAAATGTAAATCTATGAAACTGATAATGAGCGATAGACCCATTAACGTAAAGATAGGGGAAAATAAAGATATAAAGTATATAGACTTATCGTCCATGAAGATTGCCAATTGTGTGGGATGCTTTGGATGCTGGACAAAGACGCCGGGTAAATGTGTTATTCGGGACGATGCCGCTAAAGTATATCCGTTTATTGCGGAAAGCAGTTCAGTGATATACGTAAGTCATGTAAAATACGGTGGTTACGACTCTGTGATGAAAACAATGATTGAGAGAGCTATCCCGATACAACAGGCATTCATACGCATACACCAGGGAGAGACTCACCATGTGCAGCGCAATGTGGCAACTAAGGATGCTGTAATAATAGCGTATGGCAAAACTGACAGTGAGGAACAGGAGATATTCCGACAGCTGGTGGAACGCAATGCACGAAACATGAACTTTGGGAAATATGAGATAGTATTCGTAACGGAACAGGAAGTGGAGAAAACTGTTCAAAATGAATTGAAGAAATGGGAAAAGTAATGATTCTTAACGGCAGCCCACGTGCTCCGAAATCGAACTCGAAAAAGTACTCGGAGATTTTCATGAAATACAGCAGGTTGCAATGTGATTATTTCAATATAACAAAGACAAACCATCTGAAGCTGATTGCAGAAATGGAGAAATATTCGGATGTCATTATAGTGTTTCCACTGTATGCCGACTCCCTTCCTGTGGGTCTGCTGAACTTCTTGAAAAATCTGGAAGCCAATCTTCCTAATAATAGACCTGTTATTTCAATATTGATTAACTGCGGATTTCTGGAGTATGAGCAGAACTGTGTGGCTGTAAGTATGATAAGATATTTCTGTCGGCATAACAATCTTCCTATAGGTTCGGTTCTCATGCTAGGCAGTGGGGAGGCTATACTTGACACTCCGTTCAGGTATATAGCTGTAAGGGCAATAAAAAGATTGTCGGAATCTGTAAACAAAAGAAACTACAAAGATTTAACGGCTACAATGCCACTTCCCAAATGGTTGTTTAAGATGGCAGCACGTTCATACTGGATTCGCTATGGAAAGAAATTCGGAGTCAGCGAAGAAGAAATGAAGTGCATGGAAATAGAAGGGAATATGTGAAATAAGTATATAATAAGGAACATCTGTGAATAAGTGCCAGGAATAGAATAGGTGTTTGTATTATGAATGATATGGATTTAATAAATGGTATCAATGATAATTTGTTACTATTAAATTGTTGTTAAAATCAGAGAAAAACTTTCATTTTATTTCGTTATTTCAAAAATATATATACCTTTGCATCGAACAAAAAGAAAATTATTATGAATACAATGTTTTTACATATTCTGCTATGCGGTATTATTATTCTACTAGGTACACTGGTGGGAAGTGAGTCGCGTGCATACTGATGTAAGAACATAAAGATATATCAAGCCTTTCTCACTTCCCTGTGCGAAAGGCTTTTTTTTGATAACTATATAAAATGCAATGAATATGAGTGAGAGATTATTTATTTTTGACACAACTCTTCGAGATGGTGAGCAGGTTCCTGGTTGTCAGCTTAATACTGTAGAAAAGATTCAGGTTGCCCGCCAGTTGGAAGCACTTGGAGTTGACATTATTGAGGCTGGCTTTCCGGTTTCAAGTCCCGGTGACTTCAATTCAGTAATTGAGATTTCAAAGGCAGTGACATGGCCAACTATCTGTGCACTTACACGTGCTGTGCAGAAAGATATTGATGTAGCTGCCGAGGCTTTGAAATATGCAAAGCATAAAAGAATTCATACAGGAATCGGTACATCAGATTCGCATATTAAGTACAAATTCAATTCTACTAGGGAAGAAATCATAGAACGTGCTGTCGCTGCTGTAAAATATGCTAAGCGATATGTTGAGGATGTAGAGTTTTATGCTGAAGATGCCGGACGTACTGAAAATGAATATCTGGCTAGAGTAGTGGAAGCTGTAATCAAGGCAGGAGCTACTGTAGTAAACATTCCTGATACTACCGGATACTGTCTTCCTGAAGAATATGGCGCAAAAATCAAATATTTGATGGAACATGTCAATGGAATAGACAAGGCCATAATTTCCACTCACTGCCATAATGATTTGGGTATGGCTACTGCAAATACCATTTCCGGTGTTTTGAACGGAGCAAGACAGGTTGAGGTGACTATCAATGGTATAGGTGAGAGAGCCGGAAATACTTCTCTTGAAGAGGTGGCTATGATTCTTCGCTGCCACAATGACATTGATATTGATACAAACATCAATACTACAAAGATTTATCCTACAAGCCGAATGGTTTCAAGCCTGATGAATATGCCTGTTCAGCCTAACAAGGCTATTGTGGGACGTAATGCATTTGCACATTCGTCAGGAATCCATCAGGATGGAGTATTGAAGAATGTTCAGACGTACGAGATTATCGACCCTAAGGATGTGGGTATTGATGACAATGCTATCGTATTGACAGCTCGCAGCGGACGTGCAGCATTGAAACACAGACTTCATATTCTAGGATTGGATATGACTCAGGAAAAACTTGACAAGGTTTATGAGGACTTCCTTAAGCTTGCCGACAAGAAGAAAGATATTTCTGACGATGATATTATGGTATTGGCTGGTGCCGACAGAAATGTGAACCACCATATCAAATTGGAATATCTGCAGGTTACAAGTGGTGTAGGTGTGCGTTCTGTTGCCAGTCTTGGACTTAACATTTCTGGAGAGCATTTCGAAGCTGCTGCTACCGGTAATGGTCCTGTGGATGCCGCTATTAAAGCTGTCAAGCAGATTATCAAACGTCAGATGACACTGAAGGAATTTACTATCCAGGCTATCAGCAAAGGTAGTGATGATGTGGGTAAAGTACATATGCAGGTGGAATATGATGGTCAGATGTTCTATGGATTCGGTGCCAATACAGACATCATTGCTGCCTCGGTAGAAGCTTATATCGACTGTATCAACAAGTTCAAAAAATAATACAAGTAGCTTTTCAGACAAAAGAACATAAGTACATAAATAAAAGATATGAGATATAATCAAGTAAATATGTCGTTTTGTTCTTATGTTTGAAAACCTTAAAAACTCAATAACTAAAAATAAACATGAATACTTTATTTGACAAAATATGGGATGCACACGTAGTGCAGAAGGTTGAAGAAGGACCTACCCAATTATATATAGACCGTCTTTATTGCCACGAAGTGACAAGTCCGCAGGCTTTCGCTGGTATGCGTGCTCGTGGTTTGAAGTGTTTCCGTCCTGAGAAAATCTACTGTATGCCGGACCACAACACTCCGACTCATGACCAGGACAAACCGATTGAGGACCCGGTATCAAAAGCTCAGGTAGATGCTTTGGCACAGAATGCAGCCGATTTCGGCCTGACACATTTCGGAATGATGAACAAGAAGAACGGTATCATCCATGTGGTTGGTCCTGAGAGGGGATTGACACTTCCAGGAATGACTATAGTATGTGGCGATTCGCATACTTCTACTCACGGTGCTATGGGAGCTGTAGCTTTTGGTATCGGAACAAGTGAAGTGGAAATGGTTATGGCATCGCAGTGTATTCTTCAGGCACGTCCTAAGACAATGCGTATTACTATCGACGGAAAACTGGGCAAAGGAGTGACTGCAAAAGACGTAGCACTATATATGATGTCGAAGATGACTACAAGTGGTGCTACAGGATATTTCGTGGAATATGCTGGAGAAGCAATCCGCAGTCTTACTATGGAAGGACGTCTTACACTGTGTAACCTTTCTATCGAGATGGGGGCACGTGGCGGTATGATAGCTCCGGACGAAGTGACTTTTGAATACATCAAAGGACGCGAATATGCACCTAAGGGAGAAGAGTGGGATAAGGCGCTTGCCTACTGGAAGACTCTGAAAAGTGATGATGACGCTGTGTTCGATAAAGAAGTCCGCTATGATGCAGCAGATATTCAGCCGATGATTACATACGGAACTAACCCTGGTATGGGTATGGCCATTACTTCTGATATCCCTACTACCGACGGTATGAGTGAAGTGGAGAAAGGTTCTTTCGAGAAATCAATGCAATACATGGGATTCGCTCCGGGGGAAAATCTAATAGGAAAGAAAGTGGATTACGTTTTCCTTGGGGCATGTACAAACGGACGTATAGAAGATTTCCGTGCCTTTGCTTCAATAGTTAAAGGACGCAAGAAAGCAGATAACATTACTGCATGGCTCGTTCCGGGCTCATGGATGGTGGACGAACAGATTCGTGAAGAAGGAATTGACAAGGTTCTGGAAGAAGCCGGATTTGAGATTCGTCAGCCGGGATGTTCAGCATGTCTTGCTATGAACGATGACAAGATTCCAGCCGGCAAATATTCAGTTTCTACAAGCAACAGAAACTTCGAAGGACGTCAGGGACCTGGTTCAAGAACATTGCTTGCAAGTCCGCTTACAGCCGCAGCAGCAGCGGTAACAGGAGTGATAACAGATCCAAGAACACTTATGTAATCAGTAAAATAGAGTATAACAATGAAACAGAAATTCGATATAATAACAAGCACTTGTATCCCTTTGCCTTTGGAAAATGTGGATACAGACCAGATAATCCCGGCACGTTTCCTCAAGGCGACTACACGCGATGAGAAGTTTTTCGGTGATAATCTTTTCCGCGACTGGAGATATAATCCTGACGGTTCACTGAATAAAGACTTCGTACTGAACGATCCTAAATACAGCGGAAAAGTACTGGTGGCAGGAAAGAACTTCGGAAGCGGTTCAAGCCGTGAGCATGCTGCATGGGCTATTGCCGGATATGGATTCAGAGTGGTAGTGTCAAGTTTCTTTGCTGATATCCACAAGAATAACGAACTGAACAATTTCGTTCTTCCGGTAGTGGTTAGCGAAGAATTCCTGAAAGAACTTTTCGATTCCATATATGCCGACCCGAAAACTGAGGTAGAGGTAAATCTTCCTGAACAGACTATCACAAACAAGGCTACAGGCAAATCGGAGAAATTCGAGATAAATGCTTATAAAAAGCACTGCCTGATGAACGGTCTGGACGATATAGATTTCCTTGTAGAAAACAGGGACAAGATAGCAGCGTACGAAGAAGCTGTAAGTAACAGATAATAATTGAACTGATAAATATGAATCATCCTGTAATAGAAATAATGGATACAACACTCCGCGACGGTGAACAGACCAGCGGAGTATCGTTTGTACCGCATGAAAAACTGATGATAGCCCGCATGTTGCTCGAAGACCTGAAAGTTGACAGGATAGAGGTGGCATCGGCACGTGTGTCCGACGGAGAACTGAATGCTGTCAGGATGATATGCGATTGGGCAGCACGCCACAACATGCTCTACAAGGTAGAGGTACTTGGATTTGTGGACGGTACTGTCTCTGTTGATTGGATACATGATGCAGGTGGCCGTGTGATAAACCTTCTTTCAAAGGGGTCGGAGAAACACTGCCGTTATCAGTTGAAGAAAACACTTGAGGAACATCTTGAAGATATTCGCCGTACTGTGGCATACGCTTTGGACCGTGATATGGAAGTCAATCTTTATCTGGAAGACTGGAGCAACGGTATGAAAGACTCTCCGGAGTATGTTTTCGGACTTGTAGACGGATTGCTTGATGCAGGAATAAGGCGTTTTATGCTGCCCGATACTTTAGGTATTCTGAATCCTCTTCAGGTGATAGAGTATATGCGCAAGATGAAGAAACGCTATCCAGATTTGCATTTCGATTTCCATGCGCACAATGACTATGATTTGGCAGTCAGCAATGTATTGGCAGCAGTTCTGAGTGGGGTGAAAGGACTTCACACTACAATTAATGGATTGGGAGAGCGTGCAGGAAATGCTCCTCTTGCCAGTGTGCAGGCGATATTGAAAGATCATTTTCAGGCTATCACACATATTGACGAAAGCCGTCTGAATGAGATAAGCCGTACTGTTGAATCATACTCAGGTATAAGTATCCCTGCCAACAAGCCTATAGTAGGTCAGAATGTATTTACTCAGGTGGCAGGTGTTCATGCCGACGGTGACAGCAAGAACAATCTTTATTTCAACGATCTTCAGCCGGAACGTTTCGGTCGTGTGAGGGAATATGCTTTGGGTAAGAACTCAGGTAAGGCAAATATCCGTAAGAATCTTGAAAGTCTGGGACTGCAGCTGGATGAAGAATCCATGCGTAAGGTGACAGACCGTATCATCGAACTTGGCGACCGCAAGGAACTTGTAACTCAGGACGATTTGCCTTATATCATAAGCGATGTGCTCAAACATGATACTGTAGACAAAAAGGTCAAGCTTTTGAGTTACTTTGTCACTCTTGCCCAGGGATTGAAACCTATGGCTACATTGAGTATAGAGATAGACGGTAAAGTATATCAGGAAAGCTCAAGTGGTGATGGTCAGTACGATGCTTTTGTACGCGCATTGCGAAAGATATATAAAGGGACACTGAACCGTAAGTTCCCTATGCTTGTGAATTATGCCGTTACAATTCCACCGGGCGGACGTACAGATGCATTTGTACAGACAGTGATAACATGGAACTACGAAGATAAGGAATTCCGTACCCGTGGTTTGGATGCCGACCAGACAGAAGCAGCAATTAAAGCTACAATAAAAATGTTGAATCTTATTGATTAGAAAATAAACTTAAAACTCAAATACAATGGATTTTAAAATAGCAGTATTAGCCGGTGATGGAATAGGACCGGAAATCTCCGTTCAGGGAGTAGATGTAATGACAGCCGTTTGTGAGAAATTCGGCCATAAAGTTTCATACGAATATGCCATCTGTGGTGCAGATGCAATAGATAAAGTAGGCGACCCGTTTCCGGAAGCAACTTACGAGGTTTGTAAAAATGCCGATGCCGTATTATTCTCGGCAGTAGGCGACCCTAAATTCGATAATGACCCTACAGCAAAAGTCCGTCCGGAACAGGGACTTCTGGCTATGCGCAAAAAACTCGGTTTGTTTGCAAATATCCGACCTGTGCAGACTTTCAAATGTCTGGTACACAAATCTCCTCTTAAAGCAGAACTTGTTGATGGTGCAGACTTCCTTTGTATCCGCGAGCTGACTGGAGGTATGTATTTCGGTGAAAAGTATCAGGATAACGACAAGGCGTACGATACAAATATGTACACCCGTCCCGAAATCGAAAGAATCCTGAAAGTTGGTTTCGAATATGCTATGAAGCGCCGCAAACACCTTACTGTGGTTGATAAGGCAAATGTTCTTGCTTCTTCACGTTTGTGGAGACAGATTGCTCAGGAAATGGCTCCGCAGTATCCTGAAGTGAATACAGACTATATGTATGTGGACAATGCAGCAATGAAGATGATTCAGGAACCTAAGTTCTTCGATGTAATGGTTACAGAAAATACATTCGGTGATATACTTACAGACGAAGGTTCTGTAATCAGCGGTTCTATGGGACTTCTTCCATCTGCTTCTACAGGCGAAAGTACACCGGTATTCGAGCCTATCCACGGTTCATGGCCACAGGCTAAAGGGCTGAACATAGCCAATCCATTGGCACAGATATTGTCTGTAGCAATGCTGTTCGAATATTTTGATTTGAAAGAAGAAGGTGCATTGATCCGTCGTGCCGTTGATGCTTCACTTGATGCTAATGTCCGTACTCCTGAAATTCAGGTAGAAGGCGGTGCTAAGTATGGTACGAAGGAAGTAGGTCAGTGGATTGTAGATTATATCAAGAAAGTATAATCTTTACTCATATACAATATAAAAAAAGTCTGGACAGTGCCATTTAATTTCCTGTCCGGACTTTTTTATATTGTCAGTAATCTATTGTAATAAATTTTACTACTGGAGTTTGAAATTTACCGGAACAGTGTATTTCACTCTTACAGCCTGACCTTTCTGCATTCCTGGTTTCCATTTAGGCATTTCGCCCAATACTCTTAATGCTTCTTTGTCAAGGTCCGGGTCAATAGAACGTAATACATTAAACTCAGTAGGTGTTCCGTCTTTTTCAACTACGAACTGTACAATGACTCTGCCTTGTACTTTTTTGTCCTGAGCTGCCTTAGGATATTGTATGTTATCCTTAAGGAATGTCATAAGTTCTTTCATGCCTCCGGGAAATTCTGGCATCTGTTCTACTACAGCGAATGCTTCGTCTTTTGTGGCAGATTTGTCGATAGGAACTTCTACCACATCAGCCTTTTCTTTTACATCATCAGTTTTCGATGCCTCCGAAGAGCAGGAAATGTTTCCGGCAAGGAGTAGAGCAAAGGCCGGAATGGCGAACAGGGCATATTTGATATGTCCCGCACCGTTTGTCTTTTTCTTGTTCATCATAATGATACGTTGTTTAAGGTGAGAAAAATTAAAATTATTAGATAGGCCGTACTTGTGATTGTATGTCAGTCCAAGCAGGTGATATTGATAGCTTTTTGTGGCGAATCCGGCATCCATAACCTTTCTGTCTGCCAGGAATTCAAGATTCAGTCTCACTTCGCGTTTCATCAGCCATGCGAATGGATTAATCCAGCAGCATATATTTACCAGTTCGGAGATAATTACATCTATGGAATGTTTCTGGCGGACATGAGCCATTTCGTGAGTGAGAATTTCGTTCATTTCCTCTTCTTTCACATTGTCAGGATTCAGGAAAATCCAGTTGAAGAATGAAAACGGACCAGACTTGTCTTTCATGTACTTTATACGTATTCCGTTTATTTCCTTTTCCGGTGTTTTACGTATAATCAGATATAAACTTATGGATTGAATTATCAGTCTTATGGATAATGCTATTATGCCAGCGATATATATGTATTTTATCCATTCTGAAATTATTAATACTTGATTCCCTGTTTCTGCTTCTGCTGTTCCTACAACTATTTCTGGAATAGTGGCAGAATAATCAAAATTTGTCAGCATTACCAGGCTGTCACGCGTCTCCATCCATTCACGGATATCAATCAGCGGTATGATGAACGGAAGAATAAGTGACAGCATAAGTATCAGTCGTCTTGAATTGAAGAGAGTATCGCGTGTGCATATCAGTTTGTACAGTGCATAAAACAGGATTATGCCCAGATTGACTTGAAGTAGGTATATCATAGCGAATGTATTTTAAAGTATTGATGGTTTTTCAGTTCTCTTGCAGTAGCCTATTTGTCTTCATCCTTTTCTATCAGATTTATTATTTCGTTAAGTTCATCTTTCGAAATCTTCTGTTCCTTGGCAAAGAAAGAAACCATTTCCTTATATGAGTTGGCAAAGTAGTTTTTTACCAGGCTGCTTACCGAACTTTTTGTGTAGTCTTCCTGTTTCACTAGTGGGGTATACCTGTAGGTATTTCCGAATCTTTCGGCTTTCAGGTAACCTTTTCTTTTAAGGTTGGTTATTATCGATGCTACTGTAGTATATGGTGGGACGGGTTCGTCATAACACCCCACAACATCCTTTACAAAGCACGGACCAAGTTGCCAGATGAAACGCATGGCTTCTTCTTCCTGAAATGTTAGTTTTTCCATATAGTATTACTTATTACGAATGTTTCGCAAATCTACGAAATATTCGTAATAATCCTATTTTTAGATAGTTAAATTGTTTTAATGCACTGATGTGTAATTTTCTGTATCAGTAATTCTTTTTATGGAAATACTATTTTACTTGTCATTATTATCACTTCATATCTAAAAGGGAAAATATGAACATCAAAAGCGAAAATATCGTAACGACTGTTTTGACGTAACACTCTAACTTTGCGGCAGATAAACAAGATAAACGATATGAAAAGACTATTACTCAATTTTGCTTTTGCCTGTTCGCTTTTTCCTCTTGGAGCGCAACAGGTGTTGACGCTGGAAGAATGTCTGCAAATAGGTATAGAGAACAACCTTACACTACAGACCAAGCGCAATGAAATTATAAAAGGAAAGCACAGTATTTCGGAGAATCGTTCAAAACTGTTGCCCCAAATCAGTGCGGTGGCATCTTTCAACGATAATTTTAATCCTCCCGTTTCTGTTACCGACGGTTCTGCATACGGTAACCCTTATAATGTGACAAAGACGTTGCAGTATAATGCATCGGCAGGGCTTCAACTCCAAATGCCTCTTTATAATCAGACCATATATACGGCCATGTCGGTTACAAAGATGATGGATGAAATAAACACCCTTTCTTACGACAAAGCACGCGAGGACCTGATTATGCAAATAACCAAGATGTATTATCTGGGACAAAGCACAGCCGAACAGATTTCGATAGTAAAAGAAAACATTACACGTCTGGAGGAGTTGAGGGACATTACGACAGCTTTTTTCGACAATGGTATGGCGATGGAAGTGGATGTGAAACGTGTAAATATCAACCTTGAAAATCTTCAGGTACAGTATGACAATGCAGTAGCAATGCTCAGTCAGCAGATAAACATGCTGAAATATGTGATAGACTATCCTGCGGAAACAGAGATTACTCTCACCCCGGTTGATACAGAAAGTATTATTCCAGTGGAGATGAGCGGATTGTACGAAGCTCAGCCGGAACTGGAACTACTGAAGAAACAAGGAACACTGGCAGAGAAACAGAAGAAGATGATTTCGCAGGGATATATCCCTTCACTCTCGCTTACAGGTAGTTTCATGTATTCGGCTTTTACCGACAAGGCAAAGAACTGGTTTCATTCCGGACCGTCAAGCAAATGGTATAACTCATCAGGTATAGGTCTGACACTCAGAGTTCCTATATTCGACGGACTGGACAAACGGTCGAAGATAAGAAAGGCAAAACTTGACATTGAAAATGCAAAACTGTCGTATGAAAATGCATTGAAAAGTTTCAGAACACAGTATCTGAACGCCACGAATGATCTTATGAACAGCCGCCGCAATTTCACCAAGCAGAAAGATAACTACCTTCTGGCAGAGGATGTTTATGAGGTGACTTCCGACCGCTATCGTGAAGGTGTGGCATCGATGACAGAAGTACTTCAGGACGAAATGCGTATGAGCGAGGCACAGAACAACTATGTGACTGCACATTACAACTATCGTGTGAATAATCTTACGATGCTGAAACTTACAGGAAAACTTGAGACACTGTTGAAATAAGTATAACTTCAAATAAAAAACGATATGGAAACAAAAGAACTTGATATAAAGAAAAATACACTTGAGCAACAAGCTGCAAAACTTAGAAAACAACGTCGCCGCCAGATGCTGGCAAGTACATTTGGAATTATAATCCTCCTTGCAGGACTTTACCAGATTGGAGTAATGTTCCTCAGTTACAAACTGAATGAAACAAGCAATGATGCACAGATAGAACAATACATCTCACCCGTAAACCTCCGTGCATCCGGATATATAAAGAAGGTTTATTTCACCGAACATCAGATGGTGAAGAAAGGTGATACGCTGATGGTACTTGACGATCGCGAATATCGCATTCGTGTAATGGAGGCTGAGGCTGCATTGAAAGATGCTATGGCAGGAGCTTCCGTTATTGGTCAGACACTTCAGACTACCAAAGCTTCCGCATCGGTTTATGAGGCTTCTATTTCGGAAGTAGAAATCCGTCTGGCAAAACTGGACAAGGACCGCAAACGTTACGAAAACCTTCTTCAGAGAAATGCGGCAACACCTATCCAGCTGGAACAGATAGAGACAGAATATGAGGCAACAAAGAAAAAGCTTGTGGCATTGAAACGTCAGCAGGAAGCTGCAATGTCGGGAGTGAACGAAGTATCAACACGTCGTCAGAACATGGAAGCTGCCGTACAGCGTGCACAGGCTGCACTCGACATGGCACGACTGAATCTTTCATACACAGTGGTTACAGCACCGTGCGACGGACAGCTGGGACGCCGTGCCATAGAGGAAGGACAGTTCATTTCAGCAGGACAGACTATAACTTACATATTGCCCGACACACAGAAATGGGTGATAGCCAACTATAAGGAAACTCAGGTGGAAAATCTTCATATAGGTCAGGAGGTGACACTCACTGTAGATGCTGTAAGCGACAAGGAATTCAAGGGAAAGATTACAGCCATATCCGGTGCTACAGGTTCAAAATACTCGCTTGTTCCTACCGACAATTCTGCCGGAAACTTTGTGAAGATACGCCAGCGTGTCCCCGTAAGGATAGATTTCGAAGGACTGAGCAAGGAAGACAATGAACGCCTTGCTGCCGGAATGATGGTTATTGTGAAAGCTAAATTATAATCTATGCCAAAGAATTATCCATTCTATAATTGGGTTCCCAAACCAATAGGCACCATCTTGCTGATACTGCTTTTCATCCCGATACTGACTGTAGGCGGAGTGTATACAGCCAATAGCGGAGAGATGACAAGCGGATTGGGAATCCAGTCGGAACATATCCAGTTTGTAGGATTTGTCACTTCGATAGGTATGGCTGCCTTTGCTCCATTTTTCTATCAGCTGGTATGTATCCGTCGTGAAAAGATGATGTGCGTGGTGGGCTTTTCACTTTTGTACATCCTCAGTTATGTGTCTGCTGTTACTGACAGCATCTTCCTTCTTGCATTATGCAGCCTTATCATGGGGTTCATCCGTATGGTGCTTATGATGGTGAACCTCTTTACTTTGATAAAATATGCTTTCGGGATGGAGGCCACCAGGAATATCACTCCCGGAATGGAACCGACCACAGAACAAGGCTGGGATGCACTTGATGCCGAAAAGAGCAAGAGTATGCCTATCATATACCTTTTCTTTATGATACTCGGTCAGATAGGAACATCGCTCACTGCATGGCTGGCATACGAATATCAGTGGCAGGACGTATATTATTACATGATGGGAATGACACTTGCAGCCATACTTATAATAATGGTTACAATGCCGTATCACAGCTATAACAGCCGGCGCTTCCCGATTAATTTCCGTAAATTCGGAAGTGTTGCAGTGTTCAGCTCTATGATGACATGTATAGTCTATGTACTGGTCTACGGCAAGACCCTCGACTGGTATTCAGACCCCACCATAGTCCGTTCCACTGTATTGGCAGTAGTGTTCGGTGCAGCTTTCTTCTACATGGAGTCTTCAGGTCGCTCACCATACTTCATGATGGAAGTGTTCCGCCTGCGTACCATAAATATGGGTATCGTACTTTTCCTTCTGTTGATGATATTCAACACCAGTTCCATGTTTGTCAATGTCTTCACCGGAGTGGGTATGAAGATAGACAACTGGCAGAATGCTGCTCTTGGCAACTGGAGTATATTGGGATATTTAATAGGAGCAGTGATAGCCATAGTGTTAGGTTCGAAAGGAGTGAAACTGAAATATCTTTTTGGTACGGGATTTATTTTGATAGGTCTGTCGGCACTGTTCATGTATTTCGAAGTTCAGACAGCAGGACTCTATGAGAGAATGAAATATCCGGTGATAATCCGTTCTGCCGGAATGATGCTTATATACTCGCTTGCTGCGGTACATGCCAACCAGCGTATGCCGTACAAGTATCTTTCCACATGGATTTGCATTATGCTTTCGGTGCGTATGGTTCTTGGACCATGTATAGGTACTGCGCTTTACACTAATGTCCTGCAGCACCGCCAGCAGAACTATATCACTCGTTTCGCTCACGATGTAGACAGGGTTGAAGTTCAAAATGCAACTTCGTACGACCAGACAGTGCGAGGAATGCGCTATCAGGGAAAAAGTGAAACAGAGGCAGAAAATATGGCTGCCATATCCACTAAAGGCAAGGCACAGGTTCAGGCTACACTCTCTGCCGTAAAGGAAATGTCCGGCTGGACATTCTACGGGTGCATGATTTCGATGCTTTTCGTTCTTGTTTATCCATATCGTAAGAGGAAATTATCGGCTTAGCGGGAATTTTCTCCGCTAAGTCCGGTAATTTTATTAACTTAGCGCAAAGTTAAGTTGGTATGATAAACAGTTCTGAAAGATTAATAAAGCTGGAAGAAAAAATATCCGGTCAGTCTGATGTATGTTCATCAGGCGGACCGGTTTTTGATTTTCCGGAAAGTATGAAAAAGGGATTCATCAATTTCGGTATAGGTTTGATAGTGTGTCATAAAGGTAAGTTTGATTTCAATCTTTCAGGGAAACAGTATAAGGCTCATACTGGCGAGACGGTATTCATCCACGAAGGTTCATATTTCCGTATAACCAGTCAGTCCGATGATATTGAACTAAGCATCATTATATACAAGGTGCTGCCTATACGTGACGTGTTGGGGAATATGGTCTATTCCGTGCATCTCTACTCGCAGATGTCGCCGGAAACACATTGTGTATGGAATACCGGCGATGAAGATGATGTTGCAGGATATATAGCACTCATCGGAACAGAACAACCGCAACAGGATGATTTTTTTCCTGTATACGAAAAACGCCTTCTATTGCTTTCGTTGACGTATAGATTATGTTCTGTATTTCAGAAAAAGTTTCTTTCAGGTAATTCTGCCGGAGCTAGACGCACTGAAATATTTCTCCGTCTTATACAGCTTATAGACCGTTATTTCATGTCCGAACGCGGAGTGGAATTCTATGCCGGTAAACTTTTCCTTTCTCCCAAATATTTATCCGGACTGTCTAAAGCGGTATGCGGATATACAGTTCAGGAATTGGTTTTCAAGGCTATAATCCGCAAGTGTATGGCGATGCTTGACAGTACCAACAAGACTGTTCAGGAAATATCCGAAGAGTTCAATTTTCCTAATCCTTCCAGCTTTGGAACTTTTTTCAAGAAACAGGTGGGGATGTCGCCGCAGAAATATAGGGAAAGAAATCCTATTAATTAGATGAAAGTGGAATTCAATGATAAATACGTGAAGGAATATATAATCCAGTTCTAATCATACACAGAAAAATGCCTTGACGTTTTGATCAAAACGACAGTTCGTTTTACCTAAAACGCCAAGGCATTTTTTCTGTGATTATTATTTTATGTTTTTCAGCTCCCTGTAAAGCCTCTGCACCGGCAGTCCCATAACATTGAAATAAGACCCACGTATGCCGGAAACTCCGATAAACCCTATCCATTCCTGTATGCCATATGCTCCGGCCTTATCGTATGGCTTGTAGTTGTCAATATAGAAATCTATTTCTTCGTCTGTCAGAGTATCGAAAGTGACATCGGACACAGAGCAGAAGCTTTTCTGAAACTCGCGTGTGGTGATGCTTACTCCAGTCATTACCTGATGTGTATGTCCTGACAGAACTTTCAGCATCCTGACGGCATCTTCTCTGTCTTTTGGTTTTCCTAACACTTCCCCGTTGGCATATACTATTGTGTCTGCTGTTATAACGAGATCGTTTTCTGCCATAAACGGGCGGTAGGCAGCCGCCTTTATGCGTGAAATGAATTCAGGAATATCGCCTCCTTTAAGATGTGAAGGATAACTTTCGTTTACACCGTTAACTAGTTTTACTTCGTAATCAATCCCCAAACCGGAGAGTAGTTCGCGGCGACGTGGCGAGTTTGATGCCAGTATTATATTGTATTTCTTGAGATTGTCCAACATATGTTTTTGAGTTTTTAAGTTTACCATCCGAATGCATCTTCATGTGACATCCATTTGCTTTGGGCACGGAGTACCTGTTCTATTACGTCACGACCACAACCTTGACCTCCTGCACGATGTGATATGTATTTGCACACTGCTTTGATGTCTGGTGCGGCATCCGACGGGCAGCATGGCAGACCTACAAGGCGGAGAACCTCATAGTCGGGGATATCGTCGCCCATATAGAGTACTTCTTCCGGTTTTAGATTGTATTTCTGCATCAGTTCATTGTATTCCTTAGTCTTTACTGATGCTCCCATGCATACGTCTTTCACACCAAGCCCTTCGAATCTTAATCTTACGGCTTCTGTACGTCCGCCGGTGATTATGGCTACATGCAGTCCGCATTTTACAGCTAGCTGTATGGCATATCCGTCTTTTATATTTACCATTCGCATAGGCTCACCATTGGGATGGAGGGGTACGGTATCGCCACTCAACACCCCATCAACATCGAAGAAGAGGGCTTTTATCTTTGTCAGGTCGTAGTTTATCATAATGAATGTCTATTTATTGTTTCCTTGAAATTTGCGAATACTTTCACTTATAAGTTTGTACAGTTCTGCTATGTCCGGCTCGTCATTAAGCATAGACAGATGATTGTCTATGATATTGTGGTCATTGCGCTGTGCCGGTCCTGTCTGTGCTGAAACGGGTGTGAGATGATGAACTTTCTCGGCCGTTTCGTCGATAAGTGGGAGCATAGCACTGAATGGCAGTCCGTGAGAGGAAAGCAGGTGTTCGCATATGGAGTACATGTGATTGGCAAAATTGCATGCAAAGACAGCCGATATGTGCAGATATTTTCTTTGCTCTGATGAGGCTTCGAATACGTGACTGCTTATCAGGGATGCTGTCCTGGTTAGTATTTCTGCATCGGCTTTGGTGTTGGCTTCGACAAAGAAATGAACGTTTTCGAAGTCTACTTTTCTCTGTTTGCTGAATGTTTGCATGGGATAGAGGACTCCGTATCTGTCTGTAAGTCCTTTCCATATGTCGATGGAAACACTTCCTGCTGTGTGAACAAACAGAGCCTTACGGTTGCATTCTACTAACTTTGGGAGGATATCTTCCAAGACAGAGTCCTTTAATGAAACGATATAAATATCTGCTTCATTGTCTACCGATGTTATGTCTGTGGTGTAAGGGCAGCCGATATTTTCGGCAAGCATTCTTGCCGATTCCTGAGTCCGGCTATAAACCATTTTTATTCTGCATCCGGCCTCATGAAATGCTCTGCCCAAGTGGGTTGCTACGTTTCCGGCACCTATTAATACTATTGAGGGACTGTATGCTGAATGTTTCGTCATTATTTACCTCCGTATTTGTTTATGTGGATTTTTTCCCATTGCAAGTGTGATTCGTCGAAAGGTTTCCTTTCCATTCCTTTGTGTCCGATGGCTATTATAGAAAGAGCCTGTAACTGTAGCGGAAGGTCGAGCACTTCGTGTACATATTCGTTTGAAGAGACTCCGTTTGCAGTGAATCTTTCGCGCAACTGTATCCAGCAGCTGCCCAGTCCGAGGTCTTCTGCCTGTAACTGTATCATTATTGATGCAATAGATGCATCTTCAATCCATACATCGCTAGCCATAGGGTCGGCTGTCACAACAATGGCCAGTGCAGCATCTTTTATGAACGATGCGCTTGCTTCCTTGCAGTATGACAGTTTCTCGAGTGTTTCTTTATCATCTACGGCAATGAACTGCCAGCAGTTTGTGCGCTTTGAGGTTGGAGACATGAGTGCTGCTTTAAGAAGCGCTACCACTTCTTCCTGGGTAAGTTCTTCAGAAGTGAATTTGCGCATGCTGCGTCTTGATTTTATGAGGTCGCTGAAATTTTCCATAAATGATTGTCTTTAATTAAATGATTTCTACAAATATAGTGCAAACCGAGTGAAGTACAAAGTGGAAGACATAGTTTTCAGACTTTTAATTCCTGGATACATTGTTAAAATATAAGGTTTTAGTTTTTAAGGCTGGAATTTTTTATGTAAATTTGCGATATATGGCAATACGTTTGGTTACATACGAGCATTCTGAAGCGTTGCCTCAACTTCCTGGGAAGAACGTCTTTCATTCGGTAAGCCTGTTTCGGATTCTAGAACGGACTCCCGGGTATACTCCTTTTATGTTGGTGGCTTTTGATGGGGACAAACCTATAGGAAAATTATTGTGTGTAATCAGGAAGTCATGGCTTATGAATAAGTGTGTGGTATACGATACAGGCGAATATTTTGATACAGAAATAAGGCATGACTTGATATTCGAAGAGCTTCTTACTTATTTTACAAACCGTAACAAGGATAATTTTTTTGTTATCGAATTCAGAAATTTAAACGAGCCTTTGTTCGGATATCGGTATTTCAGGCGAAACGGATATTTTCCAATCCGTCGTCTGAGGGTTATAAACTCTATTCATCATGCTACTATTGACAAGTGGATGGGGGCATCAAGAAAGCGTCAGATACAGCAAGGACTGAAAAATGGGGCAGTAATGGGAGTTGCAGATAGCAAACAGCAGGTCAAGTCTTTTTTCAGAATGCTGAAGAATTACTATAGCTCTAAAGTCTTTAAGTATTTACCGGCAATGGAATTTTTTACCACACTGCTTGATATGAAGGAAGAGGATGGTGAGGTGGGCAAAATATTTACAGTGTCATATAATGGGAAAATAATAGGAGGCTCATGTTGTCTTTTTTCAGGTGATACGGTGTTTCTGTTGTTTTCGGGAGGTATGCGTAAAAGTTATCCTACACTTTATCCGGGCGTACTTGCAGTGTGGAATGCTATGCTTTATTCCAGGGAAAAAGGATATAGTCATTTTGAATTTATAGATGCAGGACTTCCTTTTAAAAAGTATGGTTACAGAGACTTTATACTGAGATTCGGTGGCAAACAGTTGAGCACACGTCGTTGGTACAGACTGAAATGGGGCTGGCTGAACAGATTAATGGAAAAGATATATGTCTAGTCTATTAAAATATACAGGAATTTTGTCAACCAAAGTTTTCAAAATAAACATTCAGACGTTATAAAAAGGTAATTAGGGAAAATATTTAAGAAAAAAGTTTCGTATTTTAATCCAAATTTCTTTTCTTTGTCTAAATGAATTTATGAACTTTAATTTAATATCTAAAAAACAACATCATTATGAAAATATCTCATATTGAACATTTGGGTATTGCTGTCAACAGCATAGAAGAAGCCCTTCCATATTATGAAAATGTATTGGGATTAAAATGTTATAACATCGAAACAGTTGAAGACCAAAAAGTTAGAACTGCATTCCTGAAATGTGGTGAAACAAAAATAGAACTTCTGGAACCGACAGGTCCTGAAAGTACAATTGCAAAATTTATCGAAAACAGGGGAATGGGAGTACACCATGTGGCATTTGCCATAGAAGATGGTGTAGCCAATGCTTTGGCTGATGCTGAAGGTAAAGGTATACGTCTTATAGACAAGGCACCACGTAAAGGAGCCGAAAACCTTAATATCGCTTTCCTTCATCCGAAATCAACAATGGGGGTGTTGACAGAACTTTGTGAGAAATAAAATACAGATGGAGAAGATGCTTGGAATAAGTTTTTTATAAATATCTGGTTGAAGAGTCAGTTTACATATTATTTATGTAAGCCGACTCTTCAACTTGTTTTTATAAGGAATATTGCTCTGTCCAACTAATGTTATTATAAACTTTAAAAATACTTATAACTATGAGTAATCAATTGGAAAAAGTGAAAGAGCTTATCGAACTGCGTACCCAGGCTCGTTTGGGAGGTGGTGAAAAAGCTATTGAGAAACAGCATGCTAAAGGTAAATATACAGCACGTGAACGTATCTCGATGTTGCTTGACGAAGGTAGTTTCGAAGAATTGGATATGTTCGTTAAACATCGTTGTACTAATTTCGGTATGGACAAGAAACATTATCTTGGCGACGGTGTTGTTACAGGTTACGGTACTATAGAAGGCCGATTGGTGTATGTATTTGCACAGGATTTTACAGTATCTGCAGGTTCACTGTCTGAAACAATGTCGCAGAAGATATGTAAGGTAATGGATATGGCCATGAAGATGGGTGCTCCATGTATCGGACTTAACGACTCGGGTGGTGCACGTATCCAGGAAGGTATTAATGCTTTGGCCGGTTATGCTGAAATATTCCAGCGTAATATCCTTGCATCAGGTGTTATCCCTCAGATTTCAGGTATTTTCGGTCCTTGTGCCGGTGGTGCTGTTTATTCTCCAGCTTTGACAGACTTTACTCTTATGATGGAAGGTACATCGTATATGTTCCTTACTGGTCCTAAAGTGGTTAAGACTGTGACTGGTGAAGATGTGTCGCAGGAAGACCTTGGTGGTGCAAGCGTACACTCAACACGTTCCGGTGTAACACATTTCACAGCTTCTACTGAAGAAGAAGGTCTGGCGCTGATTCGTAAACTTTTGAGCTATATTCCTCAGAACAACCTTGAAGAAGCTCCTTATGTAGACTGTACAGACCCTATCGACCGTCTGGAAGATTCTCTTAACGAAATTATTCCTGACAGTGCAAACAAGGCTTACGATATGTATGAAGTAATCGGTGCTATTGTAGATAACGGTGAGTTCCTTGAAGTTCAGAGAGATTTTGCTAAGAATATAATTATTGGTTTTGCGCGTTTCAACGGACAGTCTGTAGGTATTGTTGCCAATCAGCCTAAGTTCCTTGCAGGTGTGCTCGACTGTAATGCATCGCGTAAGGGAGCGCGTTTCGTTCGTTTCTGCGATGCTTTCAATATCCCTATCGTTTCGCTTGTTGACGTTCCTGGATTCTTGCCTGGTACAGGTCAGGAATATAATGCTGTTATCCTTCATGGAGCTAAATTGCTTTATGCTTATGGTGAGGCTACTGTGCCTAAGGTTACTATCACTTTGCGTAAGTCGTATGGTGGTTCGCACATCGTGATGAGCTGTAAGCAGTTGCGTGGCGATATGAACTATGCATGGCCTACTGCCGAAATTGCCGTTATGGGTGGTGCTGGTGCAGTAGAAGTTCTTTATGCAAAAGAAGCCAAGGAAGCTGAAGATCCTAAAGCATTTATGGCTGAGAAGGAAGCTGAATACACCAAACTGTTTGCTAATCCTTATAATGCGGCTAAATATGGTTATATCGATGATGTGATTGAACCTCGTAACACTCGTTTCCGCATTATACGTGCATTACAGCAGTTGCAGACCAAGAAACTTACTAATCCGTCGAAGAAACACGGTAATATTCCTTTGTAATAAACTAAATTCAGAAAGTATTATGAGAAAATTTAATATCGGAATATTCCTTTCTTTGATGCTGTTGGTGGCTTTTTCGTCCTGTAAGGAGCAAAAGCCTAACAATAAAGTAGTCATCAATGAAGTGCTGGTGGACAATCAGAGCAACTTCCAGGATGATTACGGATTGCACAGCGGATGGATAGAAATATTCAACAAGTCGTATAGCAGTGCCGATTTGGCGGGATGCTTGCTTCGTGTAAGTTCACAGCCAGGTGATACTGTTACTTATTTCATTCCTAAAGGTGATGTCTTGACTCTTTTGAAACCTCGTCAGCATACTTTGTTCTGGGCAGACGGTGCACCACGCAGAGGTACTTTCCATACCAACTTCGTGTTGAGCAAGACAAATGACAACTGGATTGGACTGTATGATTCTGGCAAGAAACTTCTTGATCAGGTTGTGGTTCCGGCTGGTATATTAAAAGAAAATTATTCATATGCCCGAGTAAGTGACGGACTTGATGAATGGGAAGTTAAGGATGACAGTGCTGAGAAATATGTTACTCCAAGTACAAACAACAAGACCATAGAAAGTAATCCTAAGATGGATAAATTCGAACAGCACGACCCTGTGGGTGTCGGTATGGCTATTTCGGCTATGGCTGTAGTATTCTCGGGTTTGATTCTGCTTTATTTGTGCTTTAAACTTATAGGTAAAGCTGCAGTTGCTTTGCGTAAGCGTAATGCAATGAAGGCACAGAATGTAACTGACCACAAGGAAGCCAAGGAAATGAAACTTGGTGAAGCACCGGGTGAAGTTATTGCTGCTATATCAATGGCTTTGCATGAGGCTCAGGGAGCTGACCACGATGTGGAAGAGACTATACTTACAATTAGCCGTGTGAAACGCAGTTACTCGCCTTGGAGCTCTAAGATTTATACTTTGCGCGAAACGCCAAACAAGAAATAACACTGATAAAATTTAATCGTATGAAAGAATATAAATATAAGATAAACGGTAATTTGTATAAAGTTACTGTTGGAGATATACAAGACAACAATGTAAAGGTAGAGGTTAATGGAACTTCATATACCGTAGAACTGGAAAAATCAGCAACTCCTAAAATCAAACCTGTAGTGCGTACAGCAGCTACTACTCCTGCCGCTCCGCCACCAGCTGTATCTCGTCCTGTAGTGGCTGGAAGTAAGTCTGGTATCAAGTCTCCACTGCCTGGAGTTATTCTTGACATAAAGGTCAAGGAAGGTGATACTGTTAAACGTGGTCAGACTTTGCTCATTCTTGAAGCAATGAAGATGGAAAACGATATCAAGTCTGATCGTGACGGTAAAGTTACTTCTATTAAAGTAAGTAAAGGTGAATCTATTCTTGAAGGTACTGACCTTATAATTGTTGAATAATATGGGAGAATTTGTTAGTTTTTTGCAGAATAACCTGGCAGATTTCTGGACATATACCGGTTTCTTCAATGCTACTCCTCAGCATCTGATAATGATTCTTGTCGGTATATTCTTCATCTATCTGGCAGTGGCAAAGGAATTTGAACCGATGTTGCTGATTCCTATAGGTTTCGGTATACTGATTGGTAATATTCCTTTCAATATGGAAGCCGGTCTTAAAGTTGGTCTTTATGAGGAAGGCTCAGTGCTTAACATTTTGTATCAGGGAGTAACGTCTGGATGGTATCCGCCGCTTATTTTCCTGGGTATCGGTGCCATGACAGACTTCTCTGCACTGATATCAAATCCAAAACTGATGCTTATCGGTGCAGCTGCACAGTTTGGTATCTTCGGAGCATATATGCTTGCACTTGAATTTGGTTTCGATCCAATGCAGGCAGCTGCCATTGGTATTATCGGTGGTGCAGACGGTCCGACAGCCATATTCCTTTCATCTAAACTGGCTCCTAATCTGATGGGTGCGATTGCGGTTTCGGCATATTCATACATGGCTCTCGTTCCTGTGATTCAGCCGCCTATCATGCGCCTGCTCACAACAAAGAAAGAACGTCTTATCCGTATGAAAGCACCACGTGCTGTTTCGCATACAGAAAAGGTGATGTTCCCTATAGTAGGTCTGTTGTTGACTTGTTTCCTTGTTCCTTCAGGTCTTCCATTGTTGGGGATGTTGTTCTTCGGTAATCTGTTGAAGGAAAGTGGAGTAACGCGTCGTCTGGCAGAAACTGCCCGTGGTCCGCTGATTGATACTATCACTATTCTGTTGGGACTTACAGTAGGTGCATCTACTCAGGCTTCTGAATTCCTGACTCGTGATTCAATCTTTATATTTGCGCTTGGTGCCTTGTCATTTATCATTGCAACAGCATCAGGAGTATTGTTCGTTAAGTTCTTCAACCTCTTCCTGAAAAAAGACAACAAGATTAATCCGCTCATAGGTAACGCAGGAGTATCTGCAGTGCCTGACTCTGCACGTATTTCGCAGGTTGTAGGTTTGGAATATGATCCAAGCAACTATCTGTTGATGCATGCTATGGGTCCTAACGTAGCTGGTGTAATTGGCTCAGCTGTTGCTGCTGGTATCTTGTTGGGATTCCTGGTATAAAAGATATAACACTTTAATAGCTTGAAAATCAGGTAGATTACAGGATTTGTAATCTGCCTGATTTTTTGTATACCTACAGTAAAAATAATAATTATACGACGGAAGTGTATTTTTGATTTATATCAAAAAGTATTTTGATTAAGTATTTTTTAGTATTTATATTGGGATTAATAATTCAATATTGGAATATATTTGTGCCGAAATTAATGAATAAAACTAAATTATGACTACATCAAGAACAGTTAAGTATCATGTACCACAGCAAGGTTTGTATGTTTATTCAAGAAATGTAGGTGGTAAAATAGAACTTATTGTTTTAAACAGCACTGACGTTGAACAGGTTCTTATGAACAACCATTTCAAGACATTGATTAATGAAAGTGTTGAGGGGAAAGAAATTTCTAGTGGAAAGAAAATCGATTTGAGAGAGAACATAGTGGTTCCTGCTCGTAAATCGATTGTTATTGAGTGTTAAAGGACTTTTGCGAAACTATTGAAAAAGCGATGTAATCCGTTGGTATTAAGGACAACATCGCTTTTTTGTTTTTTAAGTTGTATTATTGGTTGTTTCTATATCCTTTGAAGAATTTGCAGAAATAGTGCCATTGGTATTCTATACTGTTGTTCCAGTATTTACCGTCGTGTACGCCCGGTCTGGCTATATAATCATGACCGATCCCTCTTTTCAATAGTTCTGCATGTAGGTTATTGTTAACTTCGAAAAAGAAATCATTTGTTCCACAATCGAAAATTATAGCCAGGTCGCCGTTTTTCAGGCTATCCAATTGGTTTATTACTGTATGCTTGTTCCATAATTCTTGATTGCTTTTAAACTCTCCCAATTGCTTTTTCATTTCCCAATTATTTGGAAATGGGCGTATATCAACACCACCACTTGTTGCTCCTCCTGCACCGAATGTGTCTTTATGCCTTATAGATAGCCATAATCCGCCGTGACCTCCCATACTTAATCCTGTGATTGCTCTGCAAGACCTGTCTTTGATTGTTTTGTAGTGGTTATCTATATATTCAACCAGTTCTTTGGAGACAAATGTTTCAAATTGGCTGGCTGGATTAGTTGGACTATCCCAATACCAGCTGTTTTCACCGTCAGGGCATACAATGATTACTCCGTCCTTATCTGCCATTTGTGGTAATTCAGGCTTTATACCAAGCCATGTACGGGCATTGCCTCCATATCCGTGCAATAAATAGAGTGTAGGGCATGATTGATTGTTTATAGACTTCTCGGGAACAATAACAATTACTTCTATTTCCCTGTTCATCTTGTTACTTTTAATCATTAGTGTGTCAATTCTTGACGCATAGCTTGTAGATGCAGTAATTAATATTACAGCAAAAAATAATGTTTTAAGGATTTTGTTTGTCATATATATCAGTTTTAAGTGTAAAGATAATACTTTATTTCTTCTAGACGTAGTCCTTGATTGTTTTTTAATAAAAGTTTCCTGTAGAAAAAGCAATCTTTCTTATTTAGCCTGAATATGTTTTTTATATACCTTTGCAGTATGAAACAGAAACTTATAGAAAATCAAGGAATTCCCGGGACTCTGCTATTGATATTAGCCGTTATATCCGGGTTGGCTGTAGCTAACTTATATTATAATCAGCCATTGTTGAATGACATATGTCGGGATTTGGAAGTAAGCGAGTTCACTGCAAATCTTATACCTATGGTAACGCAGATTGGTTATGCATTGGGATTGTTGTTTATCATTCCCCTGGGTGATTTGTATAGCAGGCGGAGAATTATTGTTGTCAATTTTTCTCTATTATCTGTTTCTATGCTATCTATAGCTATGTCTGATAATGTAGGATTTGTTTTAGTTTCATCTCTTGTAACCGGAATATGTTCTGTTATGCCACAGATATTTATACCTATAGCATCACAATTTTCCAAACCCGAAGATAAATCTAAAAATGTAGGTGTATTGGTAAGTGGTCTCTTGACAGGTATTTTAGGTTCAAGAGTTATAAGCGGTATAGTAGGGGAATACTTTGGTTGGAGAACCATGTATTATCTGGCTGCAGTAATAATGTTGGTCTGTATATTTATAGTCCTTAAGATAATTCCGGACATGACGGTCAATTATAAAGGTACATACAAGGAACTGATGAAATCTTTGTATTCCATATTCAGACAGCGCAAGGACATCAGGTTGTCTTCACTTAGAGCCGGATTGTGTTTTGGAAGCTTCCTTTGTCTATGGGCTTGTTTGGCTTTTAAATTAAGTGGTGAGCCTTTTTATGCAGGTAATAATATTATAGGATTATTAGGCTTGTGTGGTGTGGCAGGAGCATTGACAGCTTCACTTGTAGGGCGTTATGTACGTATTTTAGGTGTTAAAAGACTGAATTATATCGGATGTGCGATTATAATTATTGCATGGGGTATAATGTATTTCTTTCAAGATACATATATCGGATTTATTGTAGGAATAATGCTCATAGATATAGGTATGCAATGTATACAGTTAAGTAATCAGACTTATGTACTTACATCTTTGCCAAGTGCATCAAATAGAGTTAATACTATTTTTATGACAACATACTTTATTGGGGGAGCATTAGGAACTTTCCTGGCAGGATTGTTTTGGCATTCATTCCAATGGAATGGTGTTGTTGCAGTGGGAATGTCTTTGACTTTACTTTCTTTGTTTATAACACGTTTTGCAAAAGTATTACAATAAAAAAAGCTGCTTAAACAAGCAGCTTTTTTTTATTGTAAATTATATCGTTAGCAGATTCTACGTGAACCGTCACCTATTACTACATCGTAAACTTTAGGGCTACGTCCGAATTTTTCTTTGAAACGTTCTTTTGCAGTTGTGATGAATGTTTCGTACAATTCATTCTTAACAAGGTTGATTGTACATCCACCAAAACCACCGCCCATGACGCGTGAGCCTGTTACGCCACAATCGAAAGCAATGTCGTTCAAGAAGTCAAGTTCTTCGCAACTTACTTCGTACAACTTGCTCATGCCGTGATGTGTTTCATACATCTTCTGTCCTACAGTTTCGTAGTCGCCTTTTTCCAAAGCATCACAAACGTCAAGAACACGCTGAATTTCTTCTATTACATATTCTGCACGCATATAGTCTTCGTCAGAAACTTCACCTTTAACAGCGTTAAGCATTTCCATATTACAGTCACGTAAGAATTCAACATTAGGATGTGTTTTCTTGATTGCTGCAACTACATTTTCACAACTCTGACGACGTTTGTTGTATGCAGAAGATGCAAGTTCATGTTTAACAACAGAGTCAACAAGAACAAGTCTGTAACCTTCCGGTTTGAATGGGAAATATTGATACTCTAATGAACGGCAGTCCAAACGGATTAGGCTTCCTTCCTTACCGAAAACAGATGCGAATTGGTCCATGATTCCACAGTTTACTCCGCAATAGTTGTGTTCTGTAGCCTGACCTACTTTTGCCAATTCAAATTTGTCTATTTTATTGTCTCCGAATAGATCGTTCAGAGCAAATGCATAAGTTGATTCCAATGCAGCAGATGATGACATTCCGGCTCCTAGAGGTACATCTCCAGCAAATGCAGTATTAAATCCTTTTACATCTACACCGCGTTTAATCATTTCACGGCATACTCCAAAGATATATCTAGCCCAGCTTGCTGATGGAGCATCTTCTTCGTTAAGACCGAATTCTACGTAGTCTTTAAGGTCAATTGAATATGCACAAACCTTGTCTGTTCCATTAGGTTTAATTTCAGCCATCATTCCTTTATCAACAGCGCCAGGGAATACGAATCCACCGTTGTAGTCTGTGTGTTCACCTATGAGGTTGATACGTCCCGGTGAGGCGTATATATAGCCGGTAGTACCGTCGAAATGCTTGATGAAGCGACTTCTAACAAATTCTATGTCCATGATTATAAATTATTAAAAGGTTAATATAATAAAAATCATGATAGTGTAAATTAGCTTGTATACACTATCATGATTCTGAGTTTTTTTATTCAACAGGTATGTCTTTATTTACATTCTTGCAGCCGACAAGACCATAGAACAATAGGTATGCAAGCATTGCTACTATTAACCAATAACTTGCCATATATCCTATTTCATCCGAGATAAATTGTTGAACCAGAGGAAGTATACCACCACCAACAACCATCATCATAAAAATACCAGATGCTTGGGCTGTGTATTTTCCAAGACCTTCAACTGCAAGGTTAAATATTCCTCCCCACATAATTGAAGTACAAAGACCACACAAAACAAGAAGAAGTGCACTTACTGGTACTTTAGGAGTTTCAAGTGATCCCATTACGAATGAAGGTTTTATGTTTGCTGCCTGTAGCGCTGCAGAGTGCTGTGACAATGCTTCCTCAGAAGGATTTGCAATGAAAGCGGCAACTGCATCTTCAGGAATTCCTGCATTGACCAATGTTTCTGTTGTTTTTGCTATTGGGTCATAAACGAATGTTGGAACATCGATTCCGACTGATTTTGGTATTGAAATAGCCAATACTGTAAAAATAATTGCAGTTGCAGATACTGTAATAAGTTGCACGCGTGAAGAAACCTTGTCACTGATGATACTACTTGTAAGACGTCCAACCAACATGAGCAACCAATATATAGCTGCGATAGCTCCACCAATTGCAGCTCCGTTTGTTATTATACCTGCTCCTTTTTCTGATGAGTCAGCCAAATAGAAAAGCAAAGTTCCCGGTATACCAATTTCTATACCCACGTATATGAAAATACCAATAACACCAAGTACTGTGTGTCTGAAACTCCAAGGACTGTGTGAGAATTTTTCAGCTTTTTCGTTTGATTTTCTCATATGAGGTTCTGGGATACTCACAAAAGAAATAACAATGAATGTGAATGCGAATACACCCATTGCTATGAACAACAGTGGAGACACATCAGACATAGCTGTCTTTTCTGTAACTGTTCCAATAAGTACACCTACGAATAGCGGAGTTAAAGTTCCAGATAATGAGTTAAGTGCACCACCGGTTTGTATAAGCTGGTTACCTTTGTTACCACCACCACCTAGAAGATTAAGCATTGGGTTAACAACTGTATTAAGCATACATACACAGAAACCGCAAATAAATGCACCCAAAAGATAAATAATGAAGTTGAGCTTAATAACGTATTCGCCTGCATTGAATACGCTTACATCAGCTCCAAAGATACTTGAAGAATACTGGATGAGCAATCCTACGAAACCAATAGCTATTGCTGTCAATGCTGTTTTTTTGTATCCGATTTTAACAAGCATGTTACCAGCAGGAATACCCATGAACAGGTAAGCCAAAAAGTTCATCATATTACCCATCATTCCTAATGTGTTGGCACCTGCATACTGGTTTTTCCATATGGTTCCAAATGGTGCTGCGAGATTGGTAACAAAAGAAATCATTGCAAATAAGAAGAACATGGTAAGAATTGCAATGAAGTTACCATTTTGTTTTTGTTGGTTCATAATTTTGTTTAAGAGATAAATGATTAATTATTTAGGTTTATTATTTTTCTACTCCAAATTTATAGATTGTAACCTGATGATATGTTTCTCCAGGTACTAGTACCGCTGATGGGAAATGTCCCTTATTTGGTGTGTCTGGGAATTTCTGAGCCTCAAAACATATTGCACTTCTTGCAGGGAATGTTGCTCCGTGATAACCCTTGAAACCGCTATGCCAATTAGCAGTATAAAGTTGTACTCCAGGTTCTGTAGTATAAACCTCTAAACTTCTGCCACTGATTGGTTCAACACATTTAGCAGCAAAAGTCAGTGCACCCTGCTCTTCTTTATTTATTACATAGCAATGGTCATATCCGGCGCCATTTATCAGTTGTTCAAACTTGTCGTTTATTCTGCTGCCTACTGTCTGAGGTGTTCTGAAGTCCATAGGAGTTCCTTCTACTTTGCTTATTTCGCCAGTAGGAATTGAAACTTCATCTATAGGTGTATAGAAATCAGCATTGATAGTCAGGATATTGTTTTCTACAGAAGGTGTAGGTGTTTTCACGCCTGATAAACTGAAAAAAGCGTGGTGTGTAAGATTAACCAATGTTTTTTTGTCTGTTATAGCACTATATGTTATGATAAGTTCATTACTGTCAGTAAGAGTATAAATTACAGTAATGTCAAGATTGCCAGGGAAGCCTTCTTCTCCGTCTTTTGATAAATAGTGCAGTGTAACACTTTGCTTGCTGGTTTGTTCAGCATCCCAGACTCTTGCGTGGAATCCTGTTGGTCCTCCATGTAGAGAATTCGGACCATTGTTTATTGTCAGATTATATTCTTTACCGTCCAATTTGAACTTTCCTTTTGCAATTCTGTTGCCATATCTTCCTATCAATGTGCTTAGGAAAGGTTCCGGGCTGTTGATAACGCCATCTATAGAATCATGTCCTTGAATTACATTTTCTATTTTCCCGTCTTTGTCAGGAACCATTATTGTCAGGATTACTCCTCCGTAATTGGTTATTGCTATTTCTGCATTGTTGTCATTGGAAAGAATATATAAATCAGTTTCTTTTCCGTTTACTGTTTTTTGAAAATCAGCTCTTTTAAGACCGCTTAAATTGTTTTCATGGTAAAATGTGTTGTCCATATATTTTAATCCTTTTATTTACATGTGCTTTAATTGTCATGCAAATAAAAAGATTTTCTTTAATATACCCAAACATTTTTCAGTAAAAAGAGAGTAATTTTGTCTGTTGTTTATATCTTTTTTTGATTAACTGTTGTTTTTATGCTATACAATACAATAAGGTCTGATACAATGAATGTACTGCCTCCGACAAAAATCATATCTTTTTCACTTGCATTTTGTTTTGCTGCATATAAGGCTTCTTTTACATTTTTATATGCTTCACCTTTTAGTCCGTGACTATTGCCTATTCTTTTTATTTCCTCTGCCGGGAGTGCTCTTTTTACAGAAGCCTGTGTGAAGTAATATATTGCATTTTGTGGCATGAGTGATATTACTCCGTTTATGTCTTTATCATTCACCATACCTATTACAATATGAAGTTTCTCGTACTTCATTCTTGATAATTGTTCTGTTATATATTTTATCCCTCCAATATTGTGTCCTGTATCGCATATTACGATTGGTTTTTCTTCCAGTTTTTGCCATCTTCCCATCAATCCTGTAAGTTGGCAGACATTTTTAAAACCGTCACGTATATTTTTTTCATCTATTTCATATCCTAGTTTTTTAAGTTCTATTATACTGTGAAGAATAGTATTGGTGTTTTTCACTTGATATATTCCACCTAATTCACCGTAAAGATTGTCTATTACAGATGATTGATAAACAAAATGTCCATCTTCTGTATGCGTTGTTTGGGTAATTAATCCATTGTCTTCAGCAAAAGTTATTTTCGCATGCATCTGTTTAGCTTTATTCTCAAATACACCTTTAGTCTCGTCATTGTATTCACCTATTATAACAGGTGTATTTTCTTTGATTATTCCAGCTTTTTCAGAGGCTATTGCCGAAAGAGTGTTACCTAGGAACTGAGTATGGTCAAAACTTATATTTGTTAT
>artificially_reared_1__coassemble_233_pt1 | contig 45992 bp, 50 predicted proteins | sample artificially_reared_1__metabat2_low_PE_002 | metagenome-assembled genome bin artificially_reared_1 | reverse complement strand
TAAAAAACAAGTATTGCAAGGAGAACTTAGATATGAGAGAAAGTTGATTGCTAATACAGTTAGAGCATACAGATTTATTGTCAACCCAAAGGCTGCGTTGTTCTCTGAGATTAAACATTTAGGATTTAATTTATTATCTGGAAAGGTTTAAAAACATGGATATATTTGAAGCTTTTTACTCTAATGAAGTCAAAGATTTTATATCTTTTGCTGTATTGATTTGCCTAAGTTCATTATGTGGAGCTATTAAATTTTCTAATAAGAAAATACTGAATATTATTATATTTCTTGTACTATCTTTAGGCTTATTTTATTGTACCAAACTTATAATAGGAGAGACCTCATACCTCCCGAATTTGTTTGCTTTTATTGTATTTTCAATATTATTTATTTCAGATTATAGAGGGGAAAATAAAGTATCAGGAAGGAAAAATATTGATGCAATTACGCTTCCGGTTTTATCAGGAACTAGCAAAAAGAGGCTGGAATTCTACTATTATTATTCTAATTTTCTAGTTTATGGTGGAGCAGGTTCAGGTAAAACAAAGTCCATAGGAAAATGGTTGTTAGAAGAATATATTAGACTCGGTTTTGCAGGTTTTATCTATGATTTTAAAGATGTAGATTATACAAGAACAGCATATAATCTTATAAAAAAACATGACTATAAAGGCGGTTTTTACTATATAAATTTTGATGTGCCAGAAAGATCTTATAGATTTAATCCTCTGAAAGTTGTGACGGATACTACCATGCTCATACAATTAATGGAGGATATGCTGCTTTCTATGCAGGCTAAAGATGCAAAGCAGGATGAATGGTTCACTGGCGCACTTGGAATATTAAGAGGAGTCGCATACAGAATGTTTGACGAGTACAGAGAATATTGCACCATTCCACATATTTTGAATTTAATAATGAAAGCATCTGCAAGGGAACTTACACTTTTCTTGGAAATGAATAGTATTTCTGAAATGATGGCAGGCGCTTTTATCAAATCTGCTGATAGTGAGAAGACACAAGCATCATATCTTTCTACACTTAATAACATGATTGCTACTATTGCGACTGATACTAATATTAACTGGGTTTTATCTGGGGATGATTTCGACTTTAATCTTATAGATCCTAAAAATCCTAAGATGTTTGCTATAAGTAATAACTTCTCTAAAAACTCTATATATTCCCCTGTCATCGCTATGCTGATAAGTATATCGTCACGACAGTTCACAATGCAGAATAAAGTACCTTTTGTATATTTTCTGGATGAAATGACTACAGTTAAGGTTAAGAATTTTGAAACCTTACCGTCTGTTTTGCGAGAATATAAAGCAGCTTTTGTACTCCTTACACAGTCTGGAGCGAAGCTGGAAAATCTATACGGAAAACTTGACCGTTCTTCAGTAGAAGCGAACTTCGGCAATATGTTCCTCGGGCGGACTAAAGATGTGGAAGCCTTGAAGTATTACCCTCTTTTCTTTGGTAAGGAAGAAAAAGAGAGACGTTCGAGAAGTGCAGGCAAATCAGGTTCTTCAGCAAACTCAAGTGTGACGATTTCTTCGCAGAAGGAAGATATATATCAGGGTAGGGACTTCAGTGATCTTGAGCCTGGAGAATTTATAGGGTCTGCTACTCGAGCGAATGTAAAGGAGTTTAAGGTTAAATTTAAAATGTTTGAAATGGAGGAAGATGAGTTGCCTAAAGTGACCGAAATAGAAGATAATGCTGTTATTAAAAACTATGCAAAAATAATGAACGAGGTTGATGCTATTCTCACTGGTGAAGTTTGATTTTACTGATGCAGCTATCTTGAAAGCTCATACCTTTAGGAGGGGCTATCATCTTCCTTTTCTAAACAGTCTCTTGATGTTGTAGGTAAGAACTCCCCATATGAGGAAGTTGTTCTCTTCAGTAATCTTTATGGGTGAATATTTCTCGTTGGCCGGAACGAGCCAGATACGTTTCTCCTTATCGTCAAAGCGCACAGATTTAAGGGTGAACTCTCCATCTATAGAAGCCACCACAATGTCCCCATCCTGAGGTTCCAGAGCTTTGTCGATGACAAGCAGGTCGCCGTCATCTATACCGCAGTCCTTCATGGAATCACCGGAAGCGCGGGCATAGAAAGTAGTTGCCGGATGGCGTATGAGTTCCCGGTTCAGGTCTATGCTGTCAGTCATATAGTCCTGAGCCGGAGAAGGGAATCCAGCCCTCACGCCCTGGTCGGCAGAATACATGGTTTTTATGCTCATCCCAGAAGTCCTTTCTCCAGCATTTCCTTACGAAGAAGTTCTTTTTCAACCTCAGTCATATCAGCTAGTTTTAATTTGTGTGGGTTCTGTCTCTGATAAGCCTTGACATCTTCAATCACATTCTGGAAATCATACAGAAACTCGCGAGAAGCGCCATGCCTTCTGTAGATTTTAATCGCAGCTTCCAGTACTTCTACAGTACAGCTGTCATCACCCTGAAATACTGTTGCCGGTATTTCATTTACAACACATTTTCTTAAAAGAGCAAGTTGATCTTTCATGACTGTATTTTTTTGTTGACTCATTTTTGACAAACATTTTAATTGCCGGTATATAATATACCGGCTGATGCTTTTGATGTTGATGTGAGCTGCAAAAATAATATATTTTGAGTTCACGACATCATTTCTGATATTTTTACTCTATATTTTGAACTAGACAAATCAGATATTTTAACTTCATAACCTATTGGTGCTTTTATTATTTGTATGCTTTTCTCATTATTGATATTCAAAGGAATACCTTTAAGCAAATCTTCCCATGAAGATATACTTATATCGTCCGGAGTAAGATTATGTGATTTAAGTTCGGCTATTATATCTGACATATCATATTCATGTGAATATACGGTAAGTGTGCATTTACCGTTAGTTACTTCAAGTGATTTACCATTCTCAATATTGACGTTTATATGTGTTTCCTTGTTTTTTGAGAGTTCGTCGTTAATTTTTTTATTTAAATCCGTTACTTTCTTCCGAAGCTCAAATAGTATATTCTCTTTAGTAAATGTAAGATTGCCAAGTTTATCTTTTAATACTTTAATTTCACGAGTATTTACCGCATTTTTGTTTTCTAGTTTATTTGCTCTTTCTGACAAACTCAAACCTAGTTCTTCCAACCATGCCTGCACCTTATCATGTGCCATTGGTAATGGACTTTGAGACTGATAATGTCTGGAGCTTGCACCGACTATGCCGAAGTAATTGTTATCAAATACTCTTTCCATATATAGCTTATGACCTTTATATGATCCTATATAATTTACTCCATCAAATGTATTTTTACTTCTCCAAGCATTCATGTACTTACCGATTGCCTTGTCATATATTACGGTGTTATCTCTTGTAACAAACTCTCCTTCTGAACTTACAAAATGCTTATAGTCAGATCTCATGTCTGTTATTGCAGATGTATTCTTTTCAATTTCATCAATAAGACGATTCATCTGCTGTTCTGATTGTGCTTTATCTTTGAAGAATAAACTACGTTCCTTTTGTAGCTGAGCTATTTGCTTGTCTAGTTTTGCTTTCTCCAACAAATCTGTATTCCCGGATAAGATGGCAACATATTCTGCGAAATTCATTCCAGACTTCTCATCTAGTGCTCCTTCATCGAGCGTTCGTACTCCTAACTGTTGACTTTTCAACTGACTTATAAATAACTGTTTGTTCTGGAGTAAATTAAATTTATAGGCATCTAATGATCTTTCTGTAGCATAGGTTATGACATCAACTTTGTTTCCGGCATATTGTTTTGCTACAATATTTCCTTTACGTATTGCGCGGCCATTACGCTGCTCAAGGTCTGATGGACGCCAAGGTGTATCGAGGTGATGTACGGCAACAGCACGTTGTTGTGCATTAACACCTGTTCCAAGCATACTTGTCGAACCAAATAATATACGAATCTTGCCTTCATTCATTCCATCTATTATTTTCTTACGCCTGCTTTCAGTTTTTGCCTCTTGTATGAAGCAGATTTCATTTGCCGGTATCTTATATTCTTCAACAAGAATTTTCTTTATTTCGGAATATATACTCCATTCTCCAGGCTTGTATGTACCTAAATCTGAGAAAACGAATTGTGTTCCCTTATATTCATTATATTTTTTATAATAATTATATAAAGTCTCGGCACATACGGTTGCTTTGCCTCCTGTCTCATTTGAATAAAGCTCCGGGTTAATAAGTCGCATGTCAAGAGCCATCTTTCTTGCGTAATCTGTAGCAATGAGCATTTTTGCTTTTTCTTCCGTTTCAGAGAGAGGTCCACGACCTAGTATTGTAGCATCTCCGGATTTTGCGAACGCCATAAGTTTGTCAATAAAATCTTCTTGGGCTGGAGTAGGGGGGATACTCTTGAATACTGAGTTCATTTCAGGACGGTCAATTCCTATCATGTCTGCTGTTCTATAATCTGTAATTTCATTATAGAACATCGCTAGTTCTGGAACCTTCACAAAGGTTCGGAAACGTTCTTTTTGAATAATATTGTTAGTTACAGAAAATTCAAACTCTGTTGTTTTACGTGTATATATAGCAGCCCAGGCATCAAAACATGTAATGTCTTGATGTAAAAGAGCAGTAGGACGAAGATATTTGAAAAGAATATACAGCTCTGTTAGTGAATTGCTGATAGTAGTACCGGATAAGAAAGTCGCGCCTAAATCCCTGCCTGTTCTTTTCTGGATGTCTCTTATAGCAAAATATAGGTTTAATGCTCTTTGACTTCCCTCAGGATTGCCTAGTCCTGCAACTCTGCTGTGACGTGTTGAGAACATAAGATTTTTGTATTGGTGTGACTCATCTACAAAAATATGGTCTATTCCCATACTTCGGAAATCAACAGTATTATCTTTGCTATTGTTTATGTCCTGGAGCAATATTTTAAGTTTTACAGTCATGTTCTCAATCCTTTTCTCCAGACCTTTTTCTAGGGTTCTGCTGCTGTAACCGAAATTCTGGCTCTTTAGAACTTCCAGAGCTTCTGACAAGTCCTGAATCTCTTCTTCCAGTATTTCTTTTTGAATCTCCAGTGATTGAGGAATCTTACTGAACTGGTCATGTGTAAGTATAACACAGTCCCAATTATTGTTCTTTATCTGCTGGAATAGTTCCATACGGTTAGCAGGCTTGAAATCTTCTTTACCAGGGTATAGTAACTTAGCGTGTGGGTATGCCTTACGATAAGTAGATGCTATCTCATGTACATTTGCCTTTAATCCTATTATCATTGGTTTGTGACATAAGCCTATGCGTTTCATTTCGTAAGAGGCGACACACATTATCATTGTTTTTCCTGCACCTACCTGATGGTCACATATACCGCCTCCGTTCTGTTTGAGCATCCAGATTGCATCCTTTTGGGACGGATACAACTCTTTATAATCAAAACTTGCAAAACTTAAACCAGGAAAGGTCTGACATGAACCATCATATTTTGGGCGTGCAAAGCAGTTGAAGCGGGAGTTATACATGTTAGATAATGATTCTTTTACTTTCTCTGGTTGCTTGTTTAGCCATTCTATGAATTTTTCCTGTATGTCCTGAATCTTTGACGCTGCTAGCTGTGTTGATTCATTATCAACCACTGTTTTTTTCTCGCCTCCAATATATATCGTTTTTGTTATTTGTGGATAGACATTAAGCATGGCATTACTGAGTATATCTTCAGGTCCCATTTTATAGGATACTCCATATAGGGTTGAAGCTGCTTGGGAATATTCGCTCATCTTGATAATAAAACTGTCTGTTGATGAGACATATTTTATTTGTGTATCTACTGTAAATAGCTCTGAAGCAAACCTGGAATATATGTCGTCTGGTATCCATCTTTCACCTAAATTAAAATCAAGCTCCTCAAATTTTATTGGAGTGGGTTTCACATTCTCCAATGCTCTCAATGTTGCTTTTGTTTCCTCAATTTTTTGGGGTGTTCCGACCTTGAGATAGTTTTCTATATCCGTGATTTTCTGATATATATTACCTGATAATATTTTCTCTGAATGTTCCCATTCAACCTCAAGTGGATTATAATATATTTTACCTTTTAACTCGCTTACAATCTGTTCGACATTTAAACCTGTGCGCTTTGATATATATTCCATATCAATGGAACTATACAGATTAAGAGACGCTGACAGTGCCTCAGTACTGCTTAATATTTTGTCTTCATTTTGTCTGAATGATACTGGTTGGAAGAAAATATCGGCTTTAATACGCTCGCCATTATCATATCTTTCCAGTGGTAATATATCAGATGATAATGGATCCTGAAGTAATATAGCTGATGAAGATTCGCGCAATCCACCATGCTTCTCGATAAAATAATCGTATGACTTATTCAATTTGTCACGTAACAAACTGTTTTCTTCCTGCATCTCGTTTTCAAAGTCATACAATCTGTAGTAACAGTCTCTAACTGTAATATAGTCCTTTATTACTGTTTTATCAGCAGTACTTATATCAAGAGGAACAAAAATCTGGTGTTTGGTTGCGTCATATTTCAATTTGCCTATATCACCTTTATATGCAACAAATGTATTTTCTATATAGTGATCCGGCAACCAATCATCAGTATATTTTTCGTTAACCTTTATTTCCTTCTCTTTAGCTACGGAAAACAAATCGTCCAGAGTAAGTAGTTCTCCACCATCTATAGATTGCTTCTCAGATATTTCTGTACCTGTTCCTTTTGATTTTGTTACATTGTTTCTTTCAAAAAGAGAATAGCTGAAGTTTGATGAGAAATCTCTTTCCAGATACTTTGATAATTGATTGTATGTGCTATCATCCGATTTAAATTTGACTATCTTATTACCATATTGGTTGGTTCCTGGAGTAGGGGTACCTATATAATGCTGTTCCAAAGGATTATTCAGATAATAATTAGGAGTTATTGAATATTCATCAGAACTACCGATAAATAAGCTCTCGTCATAATTAAGCTCTTTCTTATTGCTATTTTTCTGTAGAATTATCAGGTCTGAGCCTACTTCAATACCTCCTGTCTCATTGAACAGATCATCTGTAAGCCTGACTACACTTACCAGATTAGAGTTTTCCATAAGGTATTTACGGATTTCCTTATTCTGTTTACTGTCAGATACTCCACGTGTGGTAATAAATGCAATAAGTCCTCCCTCACGGGCTGCATCTATTGCTTTTATAAAGAAATAATTATGTATTGCGTTTGTTGATTGTGCTTTTATTCCACCGGATTGATAATAACCATAATCATATACCTTGAAATTACCAAAAGGTACATTGGATATTATTAAGTCATAAGTACCATTCTCAGACTCGGGGAAGCTCTCAAAACCTTCTATTCTAACAGTTGTATCATCCCTTTTTGCACTTAATATCATACCGGTAAGAGTGTCTATCTCATATGCGGTGCGGTTACAGTCTGTACGGTCAGTGAAATTGAGAAAGGCACCTCCACCACATGAAGGATCAAGTATATTATTGATCTTACAGTTAGTAACCTTTTCTATGACTGTTCCAACTTCCTTTACAATTTTCTCAGGAGTATAAAATGCAGTCAGTACGGAACTTCTTAGGCTCCTATACATATTGGCTGCTTCGTTCGCATCAACGGATTTTGTGATGATAAGGTTCTTTAACTCCTCTACCAAAGGATATAGCTCTTTTTCCGATGATGGCCATTCATCAACACTGCGATTGTCAAGAATACATTTGAGACCGCCGAAGCCACTGTACTTATCAAGTATTTTCTTTTCTTCTACACTGGCAGAACGGTTCTCTTCGCGTAATAGATATGCTGTACGTATTGCGGTTATGTTATCCGTCAATATTTCTTTCTTATTGTAATTCATACTTATTAAGGTGCTGGGATATAGTGTGTTTTATATCATTATAGAGATTATCATATTCGGAAGTCCTTTCGAAATCATCAGTGATATGGTATTCTTTCATTATTGGTTGAATAAGAAGATACATCTGACTGGTGAATTTGGGATCTTTTGAGAACGATACATCACTGAACTCATCTTCTATAATATCTGTCAGAAGTTGATATACAGAAAAATGAAGACCTGAATATAGGACTTCATTAGCTTCATGTATGCTCTCAAGATAATTCATTCCAGATCTTGAGCTTTCTATAAATGCCTGTTCTGCCAACTCAGACCTGTTCTCTATAAAACTTTCATCACTAACCAGTTCCGGATGATAGTCTGAGAGATACTTCTTTAAATCGTAATAAAATTTACTCTGTCTCATAATTACTATGCTTCTGCTTGTGCTTGGTTTGTCATATTCTTTGCCGTGTTGAATATCTTGAAACTATATCCTACAGGTGTTTTTATCCTCTTTATCATACTACCGTCTGATAATGTTACGCTACCTTTTTTTAATAGTTCCATTTTTTCAGTATCATTTATCATCGTTTTTACATTTGATGATTCTAACGCTTTGGTTAGAGCTTCATTGTTATTATTATTTATTGTACTCATGGCTTTGTTACATTTTTGTTGGAAATCATATGTTCTTGACCAAATGGAGTTCTTATCATTAAAGTCTGTAATATTATATTTATCTGACAGGTTTTTTTTATTAAATCCTTCGTGCAGGGTAGGATTGAAGGTGAGCCCGGTCTCTTTGTAGAATTTTAAGTAGCTTATCTCTAATCTTCTATTCAAGATCCTTTGAATTACTTCCTGTTCATCGTAATTACCTACCTGATCTTCCAAATAACCTATATTATAACTTGATAGTGGTTTTGTTGAATCTATATATGCTTCCTCTATCTCCTTAACAAGGTTTTTTAAAGGTTGAATTAATGTTATGAGTTGCGCCTTGTCTGTTTTCTTATTACCTGTTGCAAGAGCCAAGACGAGGGAGGTACACTCTGTTGATGGTTTCTCTAATAAAGTATAAGAACCCAATCTGTCTGATATCATGGAAAGCTGTAGTGAATTTGGTAATACCCTGTTCTTTGTAAAAGTTTCTAGCTCTTCTTGCAGATAGTGACGGTACGATGAAAGCATATTATTATAATCTTGATTTCTTTCCTTAAGAAAACTATCATATAGTGAAGTCAGTTGATGGTCATCCAATGGATCTGCTACAAACATTTTAGAAGAATAATTCATTTGTCTATATAGTTCTTTCACTGTTGGATTCTTTATGTTTATTCTTATATTTGGATTGACTTGTAAAAGTTCTTCTGCTGTTTTCTTATCAAATGTTCTCCCGGATATTAGAACTGGATTTTCTTTTGCAATTATTTTTAGTACGGACTTAGATGGATTCTTGATTAGACCTATATAGTTAGGATTTTCTCTTATAATCTTCAATTGTATTTGCTCAGATATATTATCTATACAGAAAAGATGGCGGATGTTTCTTTTCATAACATATTCCTGTACTTTCATTGAAGGCTTCTTTATTAATCCTAGTGCTGAAGTATCTGATCTTACAGCTGCAAATTGTAGTCTCTCTGATGGATTATTTACCAGCCCTATGTATCTAGGGCTGGATTTTATCCTTATAAGTTTGACTAATTCGATGAGTGATGTCTTAATATCCATTTCATAATTCTGCTTGTGCTTGAGTCGCCTTTTGGTTTACCTTATCCATTATATTAAATATGTATCCTACTGGAGTCTTTTTCATTGTGAGGAGTTTCGAGCCAATATTTGTTTTACCTTTATTCAATAATTCACCGAATACTTTCGGATTTAGGTTCCTGTAATCAATATTGGACGATTTTATTTTCTCAATAATGAGACTTACATCTGGATCTTTTCTTGTTGTCTCCGAATATTTCTTTAATATATTATACAACTTGTTGGTATATTCATCCTTTGTACAGCCTGACTGTTGCAAGTGCATATATTCTTTGCTAAATTCCTTATATGCTGTTGTATCGCGATAATCTGTTATTGATTGTTCTAAACTGAATCTGCTTTTATTTACAGGATTGGTATTGTCTGATACAGGCTCTCTGTTTAATAATTGGGCTATCCAATTGCGGTTACTTCCGGAACTGTTGAATGTTTGAATTGCTTCCTTACTTGGGTTTTTAAGATAAAATATGTTGTATGGATTACTTTCTATTGCATTCACCTGAACCTTAATAGATGAATCTACCAGGCCGAGGTATGAAGGGTCTCTTTTTACTACATTCTGTAATACTTTCTCGGAAGGGCTTTTAATTAATAACAAAGCATTCTTATCTCCTTGTATTGCGGCAAGTTGAACTTTCTCGGAAGGATTGTCTATTAGTGCTATACTTAATGGATCATTCAGCACACTTCGAAGTGCCGGATTGAAAATTGCACTCAAATGTTGTAATATTGTTGCCATATCTGTTAATTAATAGCTAGTTTTAATACTTCATCACGTAGATAATTATCACATTCAAAACGGTCAGTCTTGCATCCGCTAGCGAATTGTACTATGTTTTTTAAGCGTGTCAGGTTTTCATTACTAGGGAATATCCGGATATTAAACATACTTTCTACAGCTACCAGACATGCGTGTTCTGTAGGTTCTTTAATGTCAAGAATCATGTCTGCCTTTGCCAGGATAGCTGCAAGTTGTATCTTCTCGGAAGGATGATCATATTTTGCTATCAGACTAGGTTGCCTTTGTATCGCATGGAAAAGCATTTCCTCTGTTGGATTCTTTATGAATGTTATGTTTGATGGATTATTAATTATTGCAGCAAGTTGAACTCTTTCTGTGGGGTTATCAATTAGTTTGATAGAATCCGGTTTCTTAAGAACTGCAAGCATTTGTAAGTAAGGAGAAGGATCCTGAATAAATCTGATCTTGTAAGGATCATTCAGTATAGCTATCTTTTTTGCTTTTTCAGACGGTTCCTTTATGATACTCAAAGCATTGCTGTCACAACGGACTGCAGCTAATTGTAATCTTTCATCAGGATTTGATATACTTCCTATTGATAATGGATTTGCTATAACTTTACGAAGTGCCGGATTGAAAATCGCACTCAGATAATCGTTGATGGTTACTGACATTTTTTACTTGTTTAATTTTACAATATTCCAGGCATTAAGTGTATTGTATGCCTTGTTTTCCCATTCTCTTGCTTTGATGTCAAATTGTACCTTTACATTATCACCTTCTTTAATTTCAAAACGGGTACAGTTGTCGTTCATCAATTGTAGGCAGGCTGTCTGTGGATATTTTTCATCTGTCTCTATAATAAATTCCATACTTTTCCACTGATTACCTGATGTTTTACTTATTCCTTCCTGGATAGGGAATATCTTTTTAATAGTTCCTGAAATTTCCATAATGTTTTAATTTGATTTATAAGGTGTTTTCATTTATAGTTTCTTTATATGAACAGGGCTTTATTATCTTGTTAGCTTGGCTTTGATTGCTTATCTTTGTATTGCCCTTGACAATGGTATTGCCCGTAAGAATAGTGTCCCCTTCTATGTGCCCATTTTCACATATACAAACAAAGTCGCTCAACCTTGAATAACCACCTATATGTGCTTTACCACGAACCTGGACATGTGAGACTAATTGTGCATAATCAGTTATACAAGCCTCTCCAGAGACTTTTGTGTTGCCTCCGACAATGCTGCATCCCGAAATTATGGCATTATCTTTAATCTTTGCATGACCGCATATTTCTGCAGCACCGCCAATAATTACATTATCATAAATCTCTGCATTTTCTCTTATCAGGGCTCGGCCGTTGATTTTTACTGAGCCGGACAACAAGACATTGTCCCATATACGCGATTTACCACCTATACAGACATTGTCTTTAATTATGATTCCATTGCCGCACACTTCCGCATAGTCAGAAATCTGGCTATAACCCATAATACGGCTTTTACCCCTGATTTTGGCATAGCCTTCTATCTCCACATGATCCGATAGTTCAACCTCGCCTGAAACCTCAATATCTGCCCCCGTTATCTTTACTCTTGGACTGCTTATGAATACCTTCTCTTTTATTATTCCTTCAAAAGCAAGATGACCGCTTACACGGCTTTCCCCATCTATAAGGGATTTGTTGTAGATATATGCGTTATTTGATACCGCAAAACCTTTAATAACGGAATTACCGTACATGGTGGACTGAATGACTTTCGAGTCCTCAAGAGCTTTCGCGTTCTGATACATGACAGAACTGGTTACTTGGGCATTGTCACCGACATATGCAAAATCTAGAACCATTGAATTCTGACGTATCCAGCAGTTACCGTACTGGGAAAGATTATGCTCACCTTCGATATATCCGCCAAGTTCTCCGGCACGGATTCCAGAGAAATCTTTTAAAGCTCGGATACGGTAAAGAGTATGACCGTCAAACTCTTTTGTATACTCCGTAAGCATGTATTTCTTTCCTTCTGGATTGAGTATTTTAGGTATGTCCTGATATTTCTCCGGATTGTCTGATAAAATCTGACCTTCACGGGTACAAACGTACTCTTTACCATCTACTAATTCAACGGATAGCTGATATGCTTCATCCGTCAACTTATTAATATATTCTTTTGTAGGTTTGTGGATAGGGTAAAGAACAAGTGAACCTAATGTGGCATCATTGGAAAAACGCATGTTGCCGGAATCTGCCATGTCATATATTTTCTGCAGGTTGTCGCGGGTGAACTGTTTCCCTGGATCTATACTGATTTTCCTCGTTCGTGAAATATGGGCGGTAAACCCGATATCACCCTCTTCAGAAATGGAAATTCCATTCCCAGCATGGATAAATCGTAATTCCTTTGACTCTTTCATATCTTCTGATTTATTTTTCTAATGTCGATACTATTGTTGCTTTATTTATTAATTGATGGTATAATTTATCGGCTTGTTCCTGGGTCCTTATACAGGTATTGCCCTTAACTATTGTGTCTCCGGAGAGTATTACTTGTCCACAAACCTTGGCATCTTCTGTTATACAGACTCTTCCTGATAACTCTATTGTTCCATTTATAGAAGCTTTTTTTCGTATATGAACATTACCGGATAAATGAGCTTTTCCTGATATGTTTGCCCAATCGGATAGCATGACATTGTCCTCTACGAGACAATTGTCATTCAATCTTACATTATCTTTTGCTTGAGCAGAACCTCTTATCGAAGATTTACCGCTCATTAATACGTTTCCTGTAAGCTGCGCATGACCGGCAGCTGAACTTTTATCATATAATGCAACATTATCACTCAGCTTGGCATAATCTTTGACAGATGATTGGTCATATAGTCTGACATTTCCGGATATTTCACAATTTCCATTTGCTTCAGCATCATCATAAAGCGATACGTTATCCTTAAGTCTTGCAGAGCCACACACTAGGGTTTCTCCATGTAGTGACACATTCCCGGACAATACGGCATTGTCACTTACAATAGAGTCGTCATAAAGTGTAGTATTTCCACTTAGGTGCGCATTCCCAAATACTGAACTATAGTCGCATAGACGGGTATAACCTGAAATGTGGGCAGTTCCTGATACGCTTGATTCGCTTGTCACATGGGCGTTACCGCATATAATTGAAGTATCTGAAACTCGTGCATTATCTTTAACTTCAGCATTTTCACAAACTATTGATTCATTATATACCCAACATTTACCATACTGTGATAGATTATGTTCTCCCTGTACGTAGCCACCTAGTTCCCCTGCTTTCACATTACTAAAATCTTTTAAAGCTCGGATACGGTAAAGAGTATGACCGTCAAACTCTTTTGTATACTCCGTAAGCATGTATTTCTTTCCTTCTGGATTGAGTATTGTTTTTTCATTCATTTCTCTTTTTCTTTAAATTATTTTATTAATTCTGTCGCATCGTTTTTTATAATCTCCTTTATTATCTTGAGATCGTATCCTGATGGCGTTTTCTTTATACTGAATATTGCCTTGTTAGTATTGTCTAATTGTAAACCTTGTCCGTTAAGCAAACTCTTCCATTGTGTTTCTGATATGTCCGAAGGATTTATATTATTCTTTGTTAAAGAAGTCAATATTGGAGTCGCATCAAATGTTTTCTCTCCATACTTAATTATGGCTTTCTCGTTTGTTATTGTAATGCTACGTCTTGCTGTGGATACTGATAACTCAAATGCGGACTCTTTCACTGTCGAAGCTGATGATGTAATCAACTCTATACTCCCGGATTTACCCTTATATTCATCACTTCGTAAATAATCAACCTTGCTTTTTACCTCATTATCAAGAAAGTGGGTACTTATATCTCCGTCAATTATACTGCCAACAGTAAAACAATAATCATTTCCTCTATTATATACAGGAGTACGGAAAGGTGTACCGTCAGTTCTTGTTCCTACAATAAAAATGATATTATTACCGCTTTCTTTTTCTAATTTGTATATGTTAGGATTATCTATGGTAATCTTTCCAGATATTTCATTTATAGTTGAAGCTATATTACTTTCGGTAAGTGTACATGCGCTCTTTACATCTCCTAATATATCGTATATATAACTACTGTCTTTATTTATGGCTTCAAGCCAATTCTTAAGGTACTGAGCATTTTCTTTGCGTGGCAATACAGCTATTCCTAGCTGTTTTCCTAAAAATGCTGATGAAAGTTCGGCAATAAGTTCCTCCTTGGCATATCTCTCATCACCAAAATGACCGAATGCTCTATGTAAGCGAGATGGATGTCCGGTTGAATGTATCATTTCATGTAGAGTAGTTGAGTAGAAAGCCTTACTGTCGGTAAACTGTTCGCGTAAAGGAAGAGTTATTTCATCATTCTTCCAGTTGTAAAATGCGTGATCCTGTGCTTTTAGATTTACAGGACATAGCCATAACTGCTCATTTAGAACTTTATCAAGAGCTGTGTTGGCATAATCACCGGACTTGGGAGTAAGTTCTTTATTGAACTTTTCAAGAAATATTTTCCAACTCTCAGGATGTTTCTCAGGGAAGTTGGTCTGCTCGATATTGAATACTGAATAATACTTCAGTATTGCTTGTTTTGTATATAATGACTTGTCACTGTCAGGAAGAAGATTGTATTCCTTTAATGTTATATAATTACCTTCTGGCGATTTATATCGGATATCATAATAACTTATGTATGTCGCCTTTTCCCCTTTCTTTATGAGTATTTTATCATTCTTTATTTGGCTTTGAGTGAGAAATGCTCCTGTTTTATATTGTTTTTGTTCACATATTAAAGATAATATAAGATCATTTGTACCGTGATATTGGCGACCATTTATGTTCTGCGTTGCAAACGTTGTGGTAAACCAGGGACGTTCCCAATCAGAACTAACCTCATTGATTTTATTGATTATTAGTTCTGCATACTGCTTTAAGGCTTTTTCTTTTCTCTCACTTGACATATTTATCTAATTTTTAATTGCTTACTACAAATGTAGTGGGGAAGGGGTGCAGTTACATTGCACACCTATTATAATTATTTGTTTGGCAAAGTTGTTGCACTGGTTCGGTCGTATATTTGCATCGCAATAGAATTAAAAAATAAATAAGTAAATAATATATTTTGTTATTTACTTATTATTGCATATATTTGCATCATAAACAATTAATGATAAGATTATGAAAAAGGAAAATGAAGTGGTTATAACAGTAGTGATGCCGGTTGAACTGAAAGTTTCTTTGCAGCAGTACGCGCCTGTGGCAAAACTGATAGGGAATAAAAGAGGAGCATCGGGAGTTATAATGTCTGTTCTAAGTAAGTTCCAGAAACAAGACGGAACATTGGACTTTGAAAAGTTAAACAAATTTCTTAATGATTGATTATGAAAAGGATATTGTATTTAATTGCTGTCTTCGCTCTTTTTGGACTTGTTTCATGTGAACAGGATGAGACAATCTTTGATGTGCCGGAAAAAGAGAATGAAACACAAAATAAACCGGATAAGGAAGAAGATAAGAATGATGAACAGGTGGTCAATAATCCATTGCAGATGACCGCGGATTTGGAGGCGATGGTGGGGTCACGGGCAGGCATCAAGACAGAGTGGCAACTTGGTAATATAATGGGATTATTAACTGATGGGGAGAACCTGGCATTTACATATAACGGTGAGAAATGGATTGCTGATGAACCTTATCAGGTTGATAATACACAAACTGTGTATGCTTATTATCCTTATTATGAATCATTGACTGATGGGAGATATGCGCCGATTGATGTAGCGTTACAGGAAGATATATTATATGGCAGTACTAATGTTACACCGGATTTCCCTGTTGCTGCACTGAAGATGAAACATGCAATGTCTCTTGTACGTGTTAAGTTACTGAGAGACGAATATATGGGTACAGGCATGGTTAATAGTGTGAAATTTGAAAATTTACCTGCTAAGAAGATGCTTGGTATTCAGACGGGTACTGTGTACAGTGTACCTGGTAACAATGAGAAATGTACCTACACGGCTGGAGGTAATTTTATGCTCAATGATGCGAACCCGGTAATTAGTGAAGTTATTGTACCACCGGGTATGCCTGACGGACAACAGGTTACATTTGAAATTGACGGTAAATCCATGACTTTTGTTTTCCCCTCACAGCATGATTGGGAACCTGGTATGATGTATACTTATTCTATCAAGATTAAGGGTATATATAATGCTGAGATTAAAGTTGATGACGTTCCCATTGATGTGGAATATTGGAGTCAGTATGGGAAAACCGACAATGTGGTTCTTAAGGAAGTTGACGATTTTGAGGATATGTTTCTGATAAAACCTTTTTATACTGAATATGGATATGATACATACAGGAATGAGGGTAAGGTATTCGGTACATACATGGCTCACATGGGAAGCAGGCAGTTCGATGGTAAGGTGAGGTTCGTTCTTATGCAAGGTGACAGGATAGTAGAGAAATTCCAGCCTGTTGACCTTAAAATGAAAGGAGGTTGGACTACTAAAAGGGTTCAATGTTATGTAACTGCTGCTCCTGGTACTTATCAGCTTGTTCCGCTTTTCCAGCGAAATGGAGAAAGTACCTGGTTCAAGGCTTATGATTATGCTAGTGGTAATCAGCAGGAATGGATGTACGAGGTTATGGATGCTGCTCCTGACCTTCCGGCACTGAGGGATATATATCTTGAAAATGAAGGAGATAACATAAATGAATTTTTCTATAGAATACCATATAATAAGAATTTTGGAGTGGTATATACATTGTCAAACAAAGGAGAGAAGGCTCTTAAAGGTGAAGTTCGTGTGACATGGGAACGCGAGTTTGGACTCCGTTCAAATTCATACAGACCAGGCAATAAGCGTACAGATACACAGAATGACAACCAATGGTGTGATGAAATAGGAAGAATGGAGATTGACATACCTGCAGGAGTAAGGTTTTGGAAGGGGCTGATAAATTGTAAAGTAACTAAATATTATGATTATCCAATAACTAATGATGGAGTAGGATATTGCTGTCCGATAATACACATGTATTGGCGTGCAGTAGGGGATACAGAATGGACCTTGCTACGTCTGGATGCCGACTACCTGTTTAATAATGACTATGATGGGAAGGATTTGTTCAATGAAACTTTAAATTCAATAAATATCGCTCTTGAAGATTGGAATTGATAGGTCAGGTCTTTGGAAATGTAGTGTGATTGAAATTTCTGCAGGACAGAAAAAGAAGATTCTTTGAAAATAGTATTTATTTGACTTTGATTTGAAAAATTTATGGAAACAACAAGCAAAGAATTAAGTAAAGATATGCTCCCTTTCATCATGAAAGAATTGGTTGATATGGTAATGCAAAAAAAAGCACTTCTCTTAAACGATGCACTTCATTACATATATTCATCCCATTTATATGAATCATTGTTAAATGAAGATGCTAAGCTATGGTATTCAAGTACTTTATTACTATACGAGGCTCTAGAAAAAGAAAAAGCTGAAAAAAGAAAAAGACAGAACAGGGATATGAAAATATTACTTTTTAAAATGTTCTGTATAGAAAAGTACAGATTTTCTAAAGAAATGTCAGCAGAAGAAGCATTACTACTTTTCTCAAAATATAAGGTATTTGATTTTTTAGAAAATACGTTTGAAATGCTCCATACGCAAGATACTGAATACATAATAGATACTATAAATACCTATATTAAAAATAAGAGATGAAATTATATCATGGTTCAACGGTTGTCGTGAAACAACCCAATATACATAAAGGAAGAAAAGCGACTGATTTCGGAAAAGGCTTTTATACAACAACAAACTTTGAACAAGCAAAAAAATGGGCTATACTCAAGAAGAATAGGGAACAAAGTAATAAAGCAATAGTTTCCGTATATGAAGTACCTGATGATATTCTTGAAAAAGATTTCTCTGTACTAAGATTTTCTGGAGCTACGAAAGAGTGGTTGGAGTTTGTTGTTAATAACCGTAGAGGGAAAAATGAGATAGTATATGACTTGACAATGGGACCTGTGGCAAACGACCAGTTGTATGCAACAATACGACTCTATGAGCAGGGTGTTATTACGGCTAATGCAGCCATTGAAATGCTTAAAACGCATAACCTATTTAACCAACTTGCATTCCACACTATAAAAGTTGTCTCATTATTAAAATTTATAGAAGCCAAAGAGGTTTAAGATCAAAGCGTGAATTCCCCTGTCTTCAGACAGGGGATGATAGCGTTCTCAGATATTCTTCTGGTTCTCTATGTATTTCTTCACTGTGTTCTCCGATATGTGTCCTACCGATTCGACAAAATAGGAGCGAGTCCATAGCGTGGGTAGCTCACAAGTTGAACTACTTTTGAACAGGGGCGACTGCTTGCCATGTGATTTCACTGTTCCCTCCTACTAATTGATCTTCTGTCCATTTTAATCCATCAGTGGAATAAGATACTTTACCATTTTTCCCTACCGCTACGAATGCTCCATTACTATAGGTAAGACCATAATAAACCCCATCTTTGACCCATTTCCAATTTAGACCGTCATAAGAGTACCCAATGTGTACATTGCTAGCCGCTACGAATTTACCATCGCCATAACAAATTACTTTCAATTGCATGCCGGTATCATCTGAAGCGGTCCAGTTAATTCCATCAGTGGAAACAGCAGCATCATTATAACCTACTGCTACAAATTTACCATCGCCATAACAAACGCCATACCATTCTTTCCAACTGTCTATTACAGTCTTTTTTTCCCAATTAATTCCATCGTAAGAATAAGATATATAATCTCCAACTTTGACATATATATTATTACCATAGCATACGGATTGATAATCATCATTATTAGAGTTATTAATCACAGTCCAATTTATTCCGTCATAAGAATATGCAGAGATGTTCTTCCTACCTGCCGCTACGAATTTACCATCGCCATAACAAACAGAAGTAAAACGTAACTCTTCGGATATTTCTCCAACTCTTGTCCAGGAATTTAAATTGTAAGAATGAATAATGTACCCGTAGTCACCTACAATAACGTATCTATTATTGCCAAATGCCATACTTTTAGGTTTGTTCCAATAACTTGGTGTATTTATTAAATTATCTTTATATAGTATAACACAATTATCATCAATAGATTCAGGATAACCCATAAATATATTATTCCCCATTAGGTTATACGGAGTAAAGGTTGCAGTAATAGTATTACTAGAAGTGTTACCTAATGTAAAGGTTGTAACTGCACTTGTGGATGACCCCATTTTTACGTCTCCTTCGGTACTCCAACCTGAAAATGTACATCCTGCATCTGGAGTCGCTGCAATATCGTGAGGAACTTCTGCCTGATATTCTCCGGACTGTTTGTCAACGCTGCCGCCTGCACTGGAGTTTATGGTCACGCTGCGCATTTTTTCTTTAAAGCCTACTTCAAATAAATGGTTGGCTGTTATTCTAAATTCAAATTGAGAATCTTTATTTGTTGTATAATCATATTTATGGGGTTCGTCTTCAGTTCCTCCATAGAAATAGTTTATCTCATATCCTGTATTAGGAACTGCTGAAACCGTTACTAACTCTCCACTATCATACAATCCGGCACCGGTGGCGTATCCGCCCTCAAAATTTACATTTCCTCTTGACGATGTCAGACTATCACCCTTTATGGTTATCTCAATGTCACCATTTTGTCCAGGTATCATATCAGATGGATTCTCCTCCTTCTGGCATGATACTAATAAAGCTGAAATACACAGTAATGATAAAAGTCTCATTCTTTTCATAAAGTTATGTTTTTAAGTTAATTCTTTAATTATCAGTATTATTCTATCACAAATGTAGATACGATGGGGTGCAGCTACATTGCACACCTAGTTGTTTTTTTTTACCTCACTGAAGCTGACATGGAATGTAGCTTCTAAAGTAAAGTCGTTGGAGAAGTAATAAGTATTACGGATTATATCATAATTTATTACAGCACCCATTGATTTAAGCTCTGAAATATAATTGGCTACTGTCCGTTCTGATAAACGCATCCTTTCTGCTATTTGTCGCCTATTACCTGATTTCTCCATCTTAATCAGATTATACAAACGCTTTATGCGTTCAAGATAATCATATATTGTCCTGCCAACCATTTTGTTTTAATGTTAAGAAAGTTTCATAATAAAAATCATTACCTAATAATAATCTAATGTAATCAGCTCCTTTTTTTTTGTACATTTTTCTAATAGAAGGAAAACTAGTTTTTACGATAAAATTTGATATATTTTGAGATATAATATTGTTAAGTGGCTCGATATTTATTCCTTTGAGGTTTCTTTCAACAGACATGAAATAGTATGTCATCAAATTATACTTTTTAAGGAATGAATAATTCTGTGGTGCAGATTTAATACCATGTTTCATTATGGTTCTTAAAATAATTTGATCCTTTTCTTCCTCAATATTCATACCATATAGGATTTATATGTCTATTATTCTTTCGTAATTCATAATGTAAATGGTTTCCTGTACTACGCCCTGTACTTCCGACAAAACCTATAGCAGAACCTTGCTTCACATCATCACCTGTGCGACAATAATAAGCAGAAAGATGACCATATATTGTACTGTAACCGTATTTGTGTTCTAATATAATACATCGACCATATCCTCCTTTTCTTCCTGCATACTTAACAGTTCCTGTTGCCGTTGCATATACAGGAGTCGCTAATTCACATGCTATGTCAATTCCTGTATGGAAGGTCTTCTTATTTGTGAATGGATGATAACGATAACCGTATTTACTGCTAATCCAATAACGATCTTTGACAGGTGGTTGTAGTGGTAAGTATTCTTTTAAACCATTTATGACTATCAGGTCTTTTACCGGATATACAGCAAGAAGATTATCACTCTGAGTTATTAATTGTTCTAACATCATTCTCTCTTTTGGAGATTGGGCCATGATTGGAGAGATAAGAAATAGAATAATTATTATAAATGTATATTCTATTATCTTTTTCATTGATATACCCTCCTTAATATCTTGTCAGCTTCATCTTCTATTCTCTGTTCTTCAATAGTTCTGAAAACTTCCTCAGCTTTAAGAATATCACTATTTTTTAACTTATAGAAAAAGTGTCTACCACCATTCTTTTCCTGAATCTCAATTACAAGCCGTTTCTTATCCGGAATGGTAAACTTATTGACGGCCACGACAAATGTTCGTTTTTCATGAGCTGGAATGTCTTCAGGATAATCGAATGTGAACAGTACGTTTTGTTCCAGCTGCTGGATAGCTGTTTTCTTGCTTTTCTTCGCATCCTGAATGTACAGACGCATAAAATCTATAGTATAATTTATTTGAGAACGATTATATAATGATATGCGAAACAAAAGAATGTTATTGTGAATAAAAATATTATTTATCTCAAATTCTATACCTGAGTTCTTTTCATCAAGACGCAAATCTAGGGGCATACGTTTGTTTATTGCCTCATGTATTCTCTGCTTCTGATTCGTATTAAGTTCTCCTTCATCTAGTATAGCTACTCTTTGCTGTTCTTCCTTATCTATGATGAACGTAAACACCTCAGGATTTACCGCATAGTTAAGAGAGAATGTATAGAACTTACCTTGTCCTATTACTACTGTAATATTTGTCTCTTCTGTAAATTCGTGGTCTGCCTTTACAGATATTATATTATCTACTCCTTCTGCCTTTTCTACTATAATACTTGATGATCCGTGATCCTCATATATTATTTTTCCCGGGAATATCAGATACATCTGCTTTTCCATACCAACAGGTAGGCAGTGCGGCTTATTATACTCTTTTTCCACATCAATATACGATTGGGATGGATTATCTGTATAACAGATTGAGTAAGAATAGAACTTTGTATCTGCAGTCACTATTGAAAGATTCGTTTCACCAGGAAAGTCTTTCTCTGCTGCTATAACTCTGACAATATTGGGTTGGGACGTAACTTTCTCGGCTAATATATAATCATTGCCGGTCTTGCAGTATTTCACTTCTGCTGGAAAGATTAAATGTAACGTTTTATTATAACCGATACCAACTGGTGTTGCAGGTAGTTCATCAATCTGTTGGGCATTTATTATCCCTATATGAAGCATTATTACCATGCATGAAATTATTATTATAATCTTGCTTCTCATCCTTGTGTATCCTCCATCAATAGTAATTGGTAATTGGTTTTTATTGTCACCTTTATTTTCCTGATATTGCTACTTGTTACGGACTTTGTTGCGCTTATTACACTGTTGGCCGCTCCTGCGACAAGTTGGGTACCCAAATCATATCCTCCGGTAATATTTGCGTTAGCACCTTGAACAGCTGCAGAACTTGCTTCTTTCGTTGCATCTGCTTTAGGATTGCCAGGAACGTATATTCCTTCAAGAGCATCTCTTGAGAATACATTCTTCTTAAAAGGAAGGATATTATTATCTATATTTATAGTGGTTATCTTTACTATCACTCTTTCGCCGTCTATAGCAGTTACTTCTCCATACACTGGTGTACCTTTCCGGACGCGTTGTCCATCATCAGTAAGACAGTTCTCTGCAAGCTGCATCTTTAATGTTGATCCAACCATCACAGTTTGCGTTGAATGTACGAACGCTTTTATAGCATTGCTCTCATTCTCTTTTACTAACCTGATGGAGTTGAACGTTCTGCGCTTCTCAACCTTTACTTCCGCAATCTCTTCTGGAATAGTATCTGGAACTTTCTTATCTGGTGTGAGGGTATCTTCAATTTTGGACCTGGTTTGTACAGGAGGTTCTGTAGGTGATGGAGCAGGAGACTGAAAGGCTTTCTCATTTTCTTGTATAAGTTTTTGTATCCTTGCAAGATTCTCAGCATCATCATTTTGTACAATCTCGCTACCTGTATATCTTCTCGATGGTATCTCATCTTTAACTGATTTAACCATATCATCTATAGTATAGCTATCCTTTATATCTGTCCTTAGCTGTATCTCATCAGAACTGACTGGCGTTTTTTTCTGAACAGTCATAAATAGAAAGATTATCAATGTTAAACTTATAAGAATAATAAGACTTAATACAATTATCTTTGCCCTCATGTTTGACAGAATTTTGAAATTAATTATATATATTACTGTTCTTGATACGTAGAATAATTCTGACTGTAGTTCTTGAAAAAGAATCCAGTTACATTCTCTGGAAAACGTGGGGTTGTGCGTATAGCTGTTCCACTACTTGTTATTCTGAACTGTTTTGTACCTGATGAAGAATGTATTGTAAGTATTGATGTAAATACAACATAATATTCCTCACCCGAAACAGACACTGATTGTATTCCTTCAAATTCAGTCTTATAAGCTACTCCAAGTTCTATTGCATCACCGTAAGCCCGGTCGGCCTGATATTTAGCAAAAATAGTATTGGCATCTGCCCTATTAACGAGAAATAAAGCTCGTGCCTGGTTTTCCTCTATAGATAATCTGTCAAAGCTATTAATGTAATAACTGGTGTAGTAACATAGACTTTTAAGTAGAGACTCGTATAACAAGTCTTGTTGTTGGGCTTTAAAATGTACAAATTCACCACCCTCGTTCACTACTAATATTTTATTCATTGCGTTGTTTACTATACTATATGTAAAAAATAGTACCATAGCTATAACTAATGAGGTGAATAAGAATAGTATTTTAGTTCGGAAAGTGTAGTTCCTACGTGCTTCTGCTAGCTTGCTGAAGTCTTTTAATATACTTTTAATTTCCATATTATAACCATTTATTAATTGTAGTACGTACGATGTTCAATAATGATAATTTCAAAATAAAAGAAAAAATTACCATGACAACTACTGACCATGAAGTATTAAGGACATAGTTTGTAACTATTTGATCAGAAAATACACTTGCTATTATGAAACCTGGATAAAGCATATAACAGGCAAACATATTCTTCAACCATGTATAAAAACTATTTCTTGTATCACCGTTATATAAACAAACTATTGCAATTGGAGCTATCACTTCAAGCAATATAAGCATCATGTAACGAGTGCACACGAAGACAAACATGATGTAATTATAAGCGCATCCAAAAAATGAGCCTATAACTGCTGCAAAGAATGACTTACTTAACGTATCTAACCCTGAAACAGCAATATCTACTATACTATTGTTATTTAGTTCGTCAAGCATATTTGATATGGGTTCTAACCATATATTGTCATGATTATATACACCATTTGTGACTAAACCTGAAGTAAAGTGCTCTGCGGTATATGCAAATAATTGCTCTATAAGAGCTATAAAGACAGGGAGGATACAAATAATTCCTATACAAAAGATATATTCTTTGCCTAGTTCAAAGAAATGTTTCGCATTAAAGCCTTTACCTTCTGAAATCATTTCCTTAATAATCCCAATCAGTTTAAATACAAATGTTGTAAGTATTATTCCACCTATTATGGAATATAATGCTTCAAATACAAGATTTGTCTTTATATATATGTAGGCATTATAAATCTGTATATAAGCCTGATCTATTTGAAGTGGTGATGCCATTATATTATTTCAATAATCTTTTTAATATATTATACTCTCTTAGTAAAGAAGATATTGAATGAATCTTTTTTTCATCTTCTTTTATTCTATCTTCAATATTTTGCAAGGCTGCTAATCGTTCCGCATCATTCATTTTCGCGTCAATACTAAGAACTGTGTTTGTTAATTCAAGTAACCTTCGGTTATTTGATGAAATACTTTCAACACTTGAAGTTAGGGTTAATAATGTCGATGAACTGAGATTTGGAGATTTTATTATCTCTACACATTGTTCTGATAATCTTTTCTGTCGCTCTATTATATACCTTATACTTTGTGCTTGGGATATCTTTGAATTAACCTTTCGCATAAAATCAAGACTTTCATCCAACTTGTTCTTTTGTTCATTGAGAACAGATACCTGTTGGATTATTTGTGCTAAAGACTGCATCTGGGTTGCATTTGATGCTGCATCTGTTACTGGTATTTGTGCTAATAACCTTATTGTGGAAAAAAATAAGATTGAAAAAAAAATATACTTTTTCATACTCGTTATTTCTTATGTTCTATAATATATTGCTTTATCGCTTCCTCCATTGACATTGTTTTTGTCTTATCTTCCAAATCTGACCAGATCTCACCGTCAGTCTGGAATGCCAAGTACTTCTCACGAGAAAATTCAAGCCTTGTTACAGTTGCATAGTTCTCACCCATACGCATGAAACACTCAGAATAAGGACGATCACTACTGAAATTATTTCGCATGGATTTCATTAAAGCTATCTGGTTAGAACGTTTTATCTGAAATTTATCAATTATGCTTTCATAAATAACTTCCTTTGTTGGTAATACAAACAGCATGTCTGTATTACCTATGATATTCTTAGTAAACTCATCATCAGGAAGTTGCTCTGGTGTTTGAACAATAGTATATACTGCACCATTCTCTTTTCGTATCTTCTGATAACAAAATGCAACAGAACTATGAATGCCTACACCTGTTGTGGAGTCTTTCATTTGTGCTGTTTCTGCATATTCATCAAAAATCAGAATACCTCGTTTCCTCCTGTCTGATAATAACTTTTTCTGAATTATAGTGAAAATCATACTCATTACCAGATTACTAAGGAACTTATCTTGTTTTATTTGCGTAAGTTCGAAGACTATGAACTTCTTACCGGAAAAGTCTATATGTACATCTTTACTGACATTTTCATATCGTTGTCCAGGTAAGAACTCTCCACAGTTTAGCTTGAAAGACTCTAAGTCAAAATAAATACCCGGTATCTTTTTCCGTTTGAGTATGTCATTATAATTATCAACCACATACCGATAAAAACTCTCGAAGTTGTGACCATTTGGTACATTCTCGTAATAGTCTTGTATAAAACGTGTCAAGGCAACTTCTTTTTCTGACTCATCCTTTGTAAACAAATGCTTCCAATATCTCTGTACAATCTCTGATAATGTTTCAAGATCATTATTGTCAAGTTCTTTCCCTTGTAAATCGAAAGGATTGATGCCTAATGGAGTCTTACCGTCATAATCTACGTGTAGGGATATATCAGGATACAACTTACACAACTGACTGAAAGACTTACCGAACTCTACAACTATTGCTATATAATCCTGCTCGATAAGCTGCTGGGTAAAATTTAATGTAAAAGCAGACTTCCCACCGCCTGTTCCGGCTATAATCATACCATTACGAGCATTTACCCTCTTCTTTTTGGCATCCCATATATCCTTTCGTAAAGGTACCTGATACATTCTATCATGTACGTATATCCCCTCATCGTCATTACGGAACATACTGCAGTGCAGAAAGAAGCATAGAGAGATTGGCAATGTTGTAAGAAACATAAATTGCTTGGGCATTAGATTAATCTGACCAGGAACACATGCAAAATGAAATCTTGCCAGATTCTCGTAGCTGGGTATGTAATATTTGAACTGAATAAGATTAAGTATTTCCTTTATACGGTTCTCAGCCTTTTCAAGTTCTAATTCACTGTCGTCAAATGCACATACAGAGAAGTAACAGCGGACAAATATCTCATTATCTTCCAAAGCTTCATAGAATAAATCACTTAATTTGTCATACTGGGCTTTTATGCTTTTACTCATGGAACTGTTTGAACCATATATGTCTATATTACGCTCAATCTGTGTCTTGAGCTTATCTGATCCTTCAAAGTATATAACTTGATTTATTATATGATTGAATGGTAGATACATACCCAATTGTTCCATCAGTGGCATGTAAAGCTCCGCATTTGATAATGGTAATGATTCATCTTTTATATAAGATGGTATAAATGACTCCGGAAGAAAATTCTCATCACATATACAGTAATATCTCACTTTTGTATTACCTATATGCAATGATGAATCAATATGTACATCTTTTATTGATGACGAATCACCGTACATGTTAGCGTATGAATACGTGAGTAATGACATATCAGAACTGCCAACTTCTTTAATTTCTGTATGAGGAATGTTTTTTATAATACTTACTGCATTCTTTACTGCTTCCAGAAAATATGCCAGCTTTTGTGAATCTTCCTTATGCAATTTCTCTTTATATGATAGTAGAGACTCGTTATATGACTTCTCCAATGATTTTAAACCGGATAATACAAAATGTAGTACACAAAAATGAGATATGTATTCTCTACCTTCAAAATGCCTTGCATCTGCATTGGAAAGAAATGTGCCTATTTGCTCTGAATGGTATCGCTTTTTAAGATATACATCTTGTTTATGTATATATGAATCTTGAGGCAGATGCTTGAATGCGTCCTTATACATCTGATTTCTGATGTCTATATCTTCTTGGGATAGACTGTAGCATTCAGGCTCTTCTAGAATAAATGATAAACATATACTTCCGTTCTTTGTAAGAATTACGCTGGTTCCTTCATTCTCACTTATCACATCTAATATGCTGTATGCGTCGTTAGCTTTCATTCTATTTCCTCCTTATCAGTTTCTTACTTATTTCCAGATTACTAATTGTTATGCTTTCTCGTCTTACATCATATTTTTTTGATTTGGCTTTTTGCTTCAACTTATAGGAGAACATAGGTAACCCTATTATCCCTATTAGAAGAAACATTAATGCTTGGCTCCAGTCACCAGAAGTTATTCCGGACCTTACTCCTAAGAATAATAAGATAATTACTGCACCACAGCTGCCGACAAATAACCAATAATCTGTTGAAAGAAACCCCTTGATTTTACAAGGGGTTTCAAATCCTTTTCTTATTTTATATTTCATACATTAAGGCTGATACCAGAAACTGCGCTCTTTACAGCAGTTACCACTATTGCTGCTAATAGTGCAAAGCCTACATACCAGCCAAGAGCAAATAATCCTTCTTTTCTTGTTCCTCTATTATCCTTATCGATTATGTTGTCCCATTGTTGTACCAAACCTAGTACAATACCAGTAAGCATAAATGCAACAAATATTGGTAATGTGTAACCGTCCAATATTTCATTCATTGCTCCACGTGCGTCTTGACCATAGCTCTTTCCTACTGCTATTATTGAAAATAGCAAAACTGATAATCTTTTTTTCATTGTTAAATAATTTTATTGTTTATTACTCTTGTACAGTTCCTTCATAATCTCCTCCATTTATCCAATCGGTTACTTCTATATCACCGCTGATAGACAACTCTTGAGTATCATCTATAGTAAGATTATACGTATATTCCTTACCTCGAAGATACGTATTGGATATAGCTGTGTATTGATAGCTATGCGAGTTATATGTTATTATCATGTCAATACTTGCAGTACACGGAAAGAACATTACCGATGATGTGTTGGAATTTATAATACCTTGTGTTGTTCCAGGAACCAAGGAATTTGTCTTAAGATTATATGATGCTGATATGGGTAGTTTCTTAATTGAGACACTACAATCTGAAGAACCGTCAATTATTACATTGACTTTACTTAGTATATGCTCAAGAGTAAAGCTGACTGAAGGGGTATCAACAGTTGCAGAAACAACACCATTCGTTGCCAGATAATCTGTCTGAGGATTGAGAAACAAACTTATGTTGCTACAGTCTGTAGTCTCAATAAATGGGGATATTGCATATATTCCTGCTGCTTCAGAGATTTTGACCTCAGGAAATACCCATCCATCTGAATATGTTACGTGTATAGGATTACTGACATTATTATATGTCAGTCCATCATTACCATAAACATACATACTGAAGTCTGTGACCTTGACCTTCTCCTCGGTATTGCTCCTACTATAGCACTCAATATCAAGAGACTTGCTATTGTCCATCGGTTTATCTTTCTGACAAGCAATAAACACATAACACAAAACTGATATGTAAAATAATTTCTTCATTTTTTTTAATTTGAGGGTGGTATAACTATTTCATACTTACCTTGCTGCCTTACAGTAATTGTGATGGTATTACCACTCTCAGACTGAGTTAATACTATAGTACCTTCACGTATTTCAGTCGTTGGATTTGAACTTATAGACATATCTCCAGATTCTGAGAAAGTAATCCAATCAGGACATAAGGTGACACTCCATGTAAGACTCATTGGGGACGAAACTGTGCCATCGGTAGTGATTTCTTTATAACTTACGACATTATAACTCTTACTAGTACCGTTTGAGAGTGCTGCATACATTAACTCATTCTTTCCATCTATATTAAATATATAATCAATTATTACACCAGGTTGACGCAATGTTACAGAGGCTGAAGAACCTGAATATGATGCTGTTATATGTGCAACAAACTCTTCTTCGGAAGTATTCTCTTTAACATGAACCTCATTACCTATCAAGCTGAAATGGTCATCATCACTTGAGGATAATGACGGTACTGCTGTCTCAGTATCTGACTGAATAACTCCATTTACATATCTATTCCTGATAGCAGATGCTGTTACAATTGAAATACCACCTTTGGTAGGTAAAATTGTTGGATCTGCGCTTATATCTATAGACCAGTTACTGAAACTTTCATACCTTGATTCTATTGTAATATCATCATAGACACGAAAACTATAAGTTTTATTATGACTCAATAATAAACCTTCAGAAGAATACCATCCAGCAAAATTATAACCAATGTTTGGGTAAGCATTCAAAGTACAAGTTGTTCCTATTATATATTCTCCTGCGCCTGAAATATTTCCACCAGGAAGGTAATTTCTGACGGTAACCTCTTTACGGTAATCTACATTATAATTATGAATCTTCCCATGATTGAGACTAATATCATTATTAGGTTTTAACAATACTTCTGTACTTCCTGATAAACGGACAATATTGTCTGTTGTTATCTCTTGTACTGGTAATGTTATACGAAACACAGAAGCATGACCTTCAACAGTCTTATATGGAAACATTTTAAAATTTGATACTGATTCGTCTACATTCATCTCACCAGTCAAAAGATTATACGTACTGGTATAGTGTAGATTCTCTATTGTAGCAGAAGAAACATCATTATTGTTTTCATCAACATTCACCTGTAGCGTTGATAATCTGTGAGTGAAATGTAGAGGAATTGTATAATTAGTGATGGGATCTGTATATGTTGCTGTCATAAAATCTGCAGCAATCCATTTACTTTCTGTATCCTGATTAGAAATACTATGTCTGATATTCGTTATATCAATTTGTTCTGAACTATAGGGATAATAAACATAGAAATCAAAATCAGTACCCATTGTTACTACTATATTATCTTCCTCAGAATAAGGTACAAACTCATTGTTTCTGAATATATATTTATTATTCTTCCCCCAATAAATGCCAGTCTTGGGATCAAGAGCGAACACTCCAATAACATCACCTTCCTCAAAGTTTCCTTCTTGACTACTACGTGAGGTCAGAACTGAGAACTTTATTATATGTTGCTCTTCTATAGTTGTTTCTCTTATACAGGAACATAATAGAATTACTATTAATAATAATATATTGTGTTTTACCATATTGAATAATTTAAGATAGTGGGATATAACCCACTATCTGATTTAATTAGAAAATTACTGTACAGGGACAAGATTTATATTATCTTGTGATGAATCTGACCATTCTTCGATTGTGATATTGTTTCCTGCTTCTCCGCCTATTTCTGCAGAGTTTGACTTAAGGACTAATGAGTAAATGTATCTTTTGCCATGTTCATAAGTTATTGCAGGAACATTATAGGTATAGTTTGCTCCATCTATTGTGAGAGTCATAACTACCTCCTGATCCGAGAAACTCATAGGGAAAAATGCGGCATTAAAATATTCATCACCACTTCCTGGTTTATATATATCAGGAGTCCACGTAATAGTTGTACCAGGATTAGTAGGAGTTATTTTACCTTCTCCACTTAAATCCATAGTTCCAGTCAAACTAAACTTATTATTCTTTGCTGTCAACTTCATTTGCTGAAGATGCCCCTTGTTATTGTAATCAGGTGAGTAATTAAGTTTGATGGCTAACTGGCATAGTGCATGTTTCATTACTATGTTTGCTTCTGTGTTACTTACTGACACAGGAGTAGTGGTTATACCATACATATAATCTGCTGCCGTTCCATCTGATGATGTTATAGAAACAGGAATTTTTGTTCCGTCAGATACCGATGATGAATAAGGATAATAAGCATACACATGTGCTTTTTCTGACAATAAGTAAAAATCGTTTGTAGCTCTCCAACTTGAACCTACCCTGGTATATTCATTATTCTGGGTAATGACAAGATCAGTATATATACCATCTGTATATTGCTGACCCCAACCTGTTGACTTCCAAACAAAGACGCCTAATCTATTACCTTCACTCCATGTTGCCTGAGGAGTAAAACCGGCACGAGTCTCTTTGTCAATTACTGGATTGATCGTGAGTTTAGTATCCTTATTTTGGATTAACTCACTTAGATTCTCATTCCTACATGAACAAAATACTGCAGCTATAGCTGCTAAAATTAAAATTCTAGTTTTCATTGCTTTAAAAAAATTAATGTTATAATGGTAAAACAATTTCTGGTATATCATCCCACTCGTCTATTTCTACTGGAGTCTCTATCTCTAGTTCCTCCCCAATTTTTAAATTTATTTCTAGTGATATTTCATCTGAAAGATTATCCTTAATGAAAGATGTTATGTCTATACTCTTTTCTTCATTATAAGCAGCATACGAATCTGACATTTCTACGCCGATTGTTACAGGAACACCAGAATAAGTGTTGAATCCAAGTGTATATAAACTACAATAACACTCATCTAATGTCTTATATATCTTGAAATCCTTGGATAATATTGCAGAACCATTTACTTCTTTTGAATAAAAATATCTGGAGGTGGATAAACCTCCAATACGTGTATAAACCCTGCTTATATTTTTTGTATTTCCTGATAAATTTAACTTCATATTTAAACGTCTTACGAAAGGCTCAGGTATCATTTCAACACGTTTTGGTTGTTGATATACTAGCTTCTCATTAAACACTGCAGAACAACAGTAATCAGGCTCATCAACTAGATATGCAACTCCATCAATTGTATCTGTCTGCAGACTTAACTTATACTCGTAGAAATCATGACGATTCTCAAGAGTATAGTTCCCTGTGAAGAATACAAACCTGTAATCTCCTTGTGGAATACTACAGCGTAGAGTATCCTGGGTAAAGATTATGTCGTCTTCGTTCTGTGTACCAAAAGGAATTAAGTGACGACTTTCTGGTATTGGAGGTTCCTCATTAATTTTTGTCCAATTACAATAAGCTATTAGCTCACCTGGTCGGATACAGAAATCTTCGGTAAACTCGCAACTAGTTAGTATAAGTAATGCGGATGCGAATAACAACTTATTAATATTCATCTTTATATAAATTATAGGTTTCTATTAGAGTATTTATCTCTGGATCTAAGCGACCACGCCATATTTTAGTATCGTCTTGTTCACAAGAACGTACAAAATACTTCACCGCCTCTGACTCATTTTTTAGTCTTGAATAAAGAATAGCTATTATATAATTTCTATCAGATGAGTCGTTTTGAGACAACATTATCTCCAATGCACGTTGGTCATATCCCAATGACATCAAACATATAGCTGTATTATAGTCGTTATGATAAAACTCCTCCAATAAAACAAGCGCTTTTTTATATTGTCTATCTTCGATAAGTTTTACAGCATCATTGTAAGTAGTATCAATAACAGGCATTACAATTGTATCCTGTATCATTCCACGTCGGTGAAGGTGAAACTTAAACTCTACAGAACGAAGTAAAGGATAAAGTTTCTCACGAATGCGTTTATAATCAGATTGATATTTACGTAAGGAAATTTCTCTATTATCAACATTATCTATATCTCTTATAGCTTTTATAATTTCAGTCTTATTGATTAAACTATCATCCTTCTCTATCAACATTGATAATTTATTCCAATCCTCACCTATCCATTTTGGACGAAATAATGAATCTACGCCTTCAGGATCGTTCGATTGCGTAAGGAGATATTCTTTTAAATTTATCGCACGACCTTGAGATAACTTCAAATTCATTAAAGATGATCCTTCGGGTGAAGATGTAGCAGTCATGTATATACTGTCTATAAGAAATTCGCCCGTATAATTTATATTCTTGATAGTTTCAAAGACTTTATCTACTTCTTTCTTGTTATTCCCTATATGCTCATCAAATTGAACGCTACCTGTTTTATAATTCACGAAGGCAGTTACATTTACTTCATCCTTTCTAGATATAATCTTTTTCTTATATCTAGGAGATTTATCAAGGAACTGAACCATACTTGATACAAAATACGTTATTGTATCTGACTCTGGCAAAGAAACTTTGGACTCATCCTTTGAAACTATAACGCCATTAAGCGTTAAATTTATCTTTCTTGTATTCTCTGTTGCAGGTAATTCTTGTTTGTAATAATAAACAAAATTATCTTCGTTCTTTATTATTGTATCTAATCTTGATTTTTCATACGGAAATCTGACATACTTTTCGTACATCTCACTCTTCATCTCCTTACGGCGTTGGTTTTCCGCAATCTTCTTATAATCTGTAAATTTCTCTATTATAGCAAGACTATCTTCTTTGCTAATGCTTTTTGTACGAATCCGATGGTTACTATCTAGAAACATCCGCCATTTTGATGGAATATATTGTTCCTTGAAATCACGCTTCATCCAGTAAGCAGGTAGGTATTCTAATATTGAATTGTAACCAGCAATATATGACTTTTTCTGTTCCATCTTGAAATTAAAATGGCGGAATCGACTATTCACATTATCAGACCAATCAATGAATTTCTCTTTCTGTATCACTTCATTCTTCCATGCCTGAAAATATTCTTCTTCAAGTTCTTCAATTGCTCTTTTATATCCTTTCTCATTAAACATCTCTTGTAGATAGAGACTATCAGGTACTATGGATGACAAAAATGCTTGATATTGCATATAACCTTTTTTCTGTAACTTTGCAAAATCAGCACCGGATAAGAAGATTTTATCTAAGTATATTGTATCCATTGGCATATATGCAACTGGAGTCAATTGCAGCTGCCATTTATTATTAATCAATGTGTTTGGAACCGTTACTACAAAGTCCAGATTAATTTTCCCGTTTCTTTCGGCTACTTGTTTACTCCTTGCCGTAACAGTTATCTCATTAAGCTGTACAGTAGTAATTTCTTCTCCTGTAATACTGTCACGTTCACCTCTTGTTACAATGCGTTCAACACCATTTTCGTCAGTCCATTTTATTTCTTTCTGCATTGTAAATGTAGTATCGACAATCTGTTTTACATTAGGTTGAGATATACGAACACGATCTAGAGGTTTCTTTGTAGCACATGATATAATAATTGAACCTAGTAAGACGGGAATTATATATTTACACTTTTCCATGATTTATTCTTAGAATAAATAGACTATATTCAAAGCTGCCCTTGTAGGACGAATGTACCATCCATGATTGTACTCAACTAAATCACCGCATCTTTTACATTTATATTTTTCATAGTTAAGCCAAGTACATCCATACCCTATCTCCCACTCAAAATTCCAATTCTTGCCTAACTGATATGCTTTACCCAGTGATAGCCCAATCCCATATCCTACTCCCTCATAACGGTATTCTGAACCAAACAATTTACCTACACTATATTTCCCGGTGGTGGCGTACAAACCTATAAAGCCTCCAAGATAGCTTTCAAGAAACCAATATCTGGCTCCAGGAGCTACATATATATTACGAAACTGGCGATTATCCTTAAAAATGAAAGGATTGTATTGCACTGGAAGATGTAGTGACCATTTTCTACTAATTGCTATCGAACCTTCAATATTCAGGTTCGTACTTGCAAGACCTAAAACATTTGTACGTAATGAATACGCTTGCCCATGAGCATAAGAAAAGAAACCCATGAATGAGGCAGCAATAACTAATTTTTTTATTATCATAAATCGTTCGTTTTTTGAAAAGAAAAAGATTTATAATAATTTTGCATATTATGACAAAAGTAGGATATGCACGAGTAAGTACAAAGGACCAAAATCTTGACATGCAGCTAGCGGCATTAGAAAAAGCCGGATGCGAAAAAATATATATTGAAAAAATATCAGCTAAAAAAGTCAACAGACCTGAACTTAACAAAATGCTTAGAAGTGTAAAAAAAGGTGATGTAATTGCTGTATGGAAGATGGATAGGATAGCTAGATCTGTAAGACATGCTTGCGAAATAGTTGATCAGCTTAAAAAGAAACAAGTAGCATTAGTCTCTATTACAGAAGGAATAGATACTTCAACAGCATTGGGAAATACATTTTATAAATTAGCAACAATCATAGCGGAAACAGAGATTAATAACTTGAGCGAAAGAACGAAGGAAGGTCTTATTATTGCTAGGCTAAAAGGGAAGATTTTAGGTCGTCCGAGAGGTATTTCTATATCTCAAGAAAAATTAGACACTATAATATCATTATCTCAAAATGGTGTAAAAAAAGATGAAATATCTAAGATTACTAATATTCCCCTGTCAACAATATATAGATATTTAAAAATATCACAAAAAAATCATAACAATACTTGTGAATAATGTTTTTTTGTTAACTTTGTGGCGTTATAAAAAAACGAACGATTTTTTATAAAAAAATCAATAAAAAAGGTACTGTAACATAAAGTTTTAGCACCTTTTTTATTGATTAAAGCCAGTCTAATCCCATCTTTTGGCAGGGGTGGTTCACATTTCTATTTGTTTAGGAGTAGGTATTCTGAACATATCTTCCTGTGACGGTATCTGAGTTATACAAATACCAAAGTGGAATGTCAAAATATTCCACATAGTTTTACGGTCAAGAAGAGAATGTTCTAATTCCCAACGTAGGCGATAAGCGTATTCTTTATCTCTAATCTCATCTATTTGGTATTCTATGATAGGATAGAAATCGTTCTCAAACTCTTTACGCACTATAGCCTTAATTTTATCTATATTTTCAGTAAAACTATATCCTATAAGTCTTTCAAGAAAAAGATCCTTTATAATAAAATCAAATCCTATAATTTTATTTCCCTTTCCAAGGGGACTTTTACGTATGTTATAATGACATCCACATAACAGTTTACCGTCATTAAACATTTCATTAATAACATTAACTGCTGGCTGTAATAATCTTATATTTAAAATTGATGCAGAATAATCCACTTCTAGGATTTTATTGAGATCTGATGGTGTAATACTGAACTTGCCATCATATACATAATTCTCAATATATGTATATAATAATCTCGCAACTGACTCAATTTTATCATTTTTTTTCCCTATCTGACCGTCATATCTTAGAACAAATTTTTCCTTTCTTGTGCGTAATAATTCATATATATATGCACTTACATATATAGTTAAATTTTCAGAACCTATTTCGGCAGATGAGATTATATTTGAATAATAACCTTGACTTATTACTTTATGACATAAATAATTATCTAGTATTTCATCTAATTTGTCCTGGCAATCAGTCAATATCTGAAAAGGCAGTACACATTTTATAAATCTATCCTTAATATGGAATTCTTTATCTGCTAATGGGAAAAAAACTTCTTTCAGTATTATTTCATTGAATATACTATACTCACTCATTTCACAATGTTTTATATAATAACTGTATATTGTCTCCGAATGCTTTGTCAAATAATGGTTTCAGTTTATCTATTAAATGTTCCTCTACGTATTCACATATCACTTTATTAGCCTTAAGAGTCAATATATTATTTTCAAACTGAACAAATTCTAATGGTTTTACCCAAACATCATACATATTATATCTTTTCTCATCTTGAGTCTCAAAATAACAGTCTTGTAATACATCCTTTGCAAGTTCAAGAAATCTCATATACTCGGTTGTTCCGGCTCCTGTAGAAATAATGTTATTTTGATTCTCATTTTGTTTCCGTAATGGTTTAAAATAATCATCCTCATGCGGTAATTTATTAGGATTTATATTATATTCTTCAGACATTAGAACTTGACAAATATAATTATATGTCTTATCCTTCTTTTCTAATTCTCCATTACGCATTTTACAGATTCTAGCATATAATTTACCTAAGATTGCGAACTCCATTCGTGACACTTGCGGCATAATTATATCTTTCTTGAGAGGTAGATATGATTGTATAAAGGCTTCAATATCTTTTATCCATTCTTCCATTTGTTGTGAGCCACGCTTTTCACGTTCTCTTGAATGGATTTCTATAATCCAATGATCTATATATGTTGTTTTTGCCTTTGGTAATCTTACATCTTTATATGTAAACGATAGCATTAATATTCCTCTTTTGTACAAGTCCTCAAACTCTCTACGGACTGGCTCTAATATTTTTATAACTATTGTATTTGCTGTATATTTATTACCGAATAACGTATGAATACGTTCTGGAGTAATCTTAAACTGGTAACCACTTGCAGCATTAGCATGCTTCAAGCATTCCCAATATATCTGATGACTGAACTTACTTTCAAAGAAATTCGAAGCATTATAATCTACATCTGTTCGCGCTACTTCATTATCTAACAGATATATTTTAAGTGCTGACGGTTCGATGTGTAGTTCAAGTCCATCAGATGTTAATGCGGCATATGACAATAAATTATAACTCCTAAAATTACCATTTTCAGATTTTATACTGACACGCTTATTTAACAGTTTATCACACATTATTTCAAGATCCTTTTTCCAGCTAGGGCTAGGATACCAGGATCTTATTATCTCTACTGGTATTTTAAGATCTAAGTACTGATTATTTGCTATAAAATTCTCTATAGGAACATTAAAGTTCTGCAGATATTTTTCTACCATGAACTGTGTTCTGTTACGTACAAGTGTACCTGTCAAATCCGGAGCTTCATTGTTACGCCGGAATAGGTCTGGGGCAGAATTTGATTTATTATCTTTCATGGAGTGAATATAATATTTTAGATAATGCAAATGTAGTAATTTAATTCATCGTTACAAAAAAAGATATGAGAAAAAGAGAAAAAAAATCTCTTCAACAAAGAAATATCAGTCCCAAAATTATGCGGATTTTATCACAAAAAATCATGTTAATTCCGATTAATAAGAATGTTATAGAAGGTTAAATATTTATACACTAATTTACATGTTAGATAATTATTGTAAATACACAAAAAGAAAATATTTTACAAAATTCTTCCAAAATCCCAGTTTTCTAAAAGTTGTTTCGTTCCTTTCTAAAAGTTGTTTCGTTCCTTTTCCAAAAGTTGTTTCGTTTTCCAAAAGTTGTTTCGTTTTCTAAAAGTTGCAGCGTTCCTTTTCCAAAAGTTGTTTCGTTTTCCAAAAGTTGCAGCGTTCGCCTTTCCAAAAGTTGTTTCGTTTTCTAAAAGTTGCAGCGTTCGCCTTTAACATTCTGATAATCAGACGGTTTAAAATTCTCCTTATATAGCTATATATAAGCTATATCTAGCCTTTAAGCATATATAGCATCAAAATTGAAATTTAAAACAAAACGTAAATTTAAAATAATTGAAGGGAAAATAATAGCTAATATACAGACAGACTAAAATAATAACTAATCCCAAAATTATTGCTTATTAACAATATTCTGATAGGGAAAAAAAGCTCCGCTTTAGTACATGTATACTGAATAGCTTACAATCATAGGAAAAAGAAAATAGACACATTCAAATAAAAGAACATGCCTATTTTGCTGTTTTTTGTCGCTCTAGTTTAATTTCTAGAATTGTGTGATACTCTTATTTATCTATAAAAAAATAATTGAATAGAGAGCCTTAAAATAATTTTTCTACTAATCGCCAATTATAGAAGAATAGTTCTTATCAATAAATTCAACGCACGCCAATGTAAGCAAATCCTGTAACGTTACAAACGCATCACCATTTTCCTTGTTACGGCATCTGTTTATTTTATTTTTTAAATCTTCGAATTTAAACAAAACATCTTCATCAAGACAAGTATTACGATATACACTGTTTTTACTTGGCTTACAGATACGTTTTCTTAATTTGTTAATTTTCTGAGATACTATTGTATCTTCATTGTTTACCTTTTTATCTTTATCCAGATGCTCAGATTCACTTACTTCATGAACTTCAGGGTTTTCATTTAAAGAAGTTTCTATATGTTCCTCTTTTGCTGCTGATATTCTTTCAACTGCATCTGACATTGTTTCGCCCAAAGAAAATCTTGATTTTGCCATACTCAATTTGTTTTAATGTTATCTAGTTTATCCAATAATTCTTTTGAAAACTCTTTATAATCAATAGCGCCGGCTGAATTTGGCGCATAATCAAATATGTTTGTTCTTTGTGCCGGACTTTCAGCTAATTGTATGTTGGTCCGGATTGTACTATTAAAGACCTTCCCAGGAAATCTCTCCTTCATTTCATTATATGCAGCTTTGTGCAGTGATAATCTCTTGTCAAAACGTGACATTAAGTATCCTATAATTTCCAATTTTGGATTGATAAGTTTCTTTACTTCCTCATATTTAGCACTGATAAGTCCCATTCCGTCAAGCGCAAAAATCTCACAGTTTATAGGCACAAGTAAATAGTCTGATGCACACATCGCATTAATTGACAATAGTCCGTTATTTGGAGGACAATCAACAAAAACATAATCGTACAAACCTTCAAGTTCATTCAAAAGCATTTTAAGAATGTATTCCCTACCTGTTCTACTCACTAGTTCTTGCTCACAACGATATAATTCAGGACGTGATGGTATATAGTCAAAACTGTCTTCCTTTTCCTGATCTATATAAATACATTGCTTAATACTTGCTGTTCCAGACATTGCCTCATATAGAGTATTACATTCTTTATCAGTAGCTGGTCGGAATCCCATCATACGTGAGGCATTCCCCTGAGCATCTGTATCAACGACTAACACTCTTTTACCAAAATCATGGAACGCTTTTGCGACATTTACGGCAGAAGTGGTCTTGCCCACACCGCCTTTGTAATTCAAAAAAGAAAGTATTATCATATTATTTGTTTTTTTTAGTTGATGCAAATATAGCAATTATTTTTTATATCAATACATTTTTATATCAATATATATAAACACATTCACATAAAAATATATTTATGCAAATATATGAATACATATATACTTATTTATACAGATGTATATTTGTATACATGCTGTTTATTCCAGGAAATATAAAGTTTACTTCTATATCTCCCACCCTCCCGGTCTAAGGTAGTCTTTGATGCCATACTATACATAGGTTTACACGCTGGCGTGTCGCACTTATGTATAGAAAGGAAGCTGCAAGGCAAAGCCGCATGAAGCACGCTGCCAGGAAATGGTGCACGCACCAATAAGGCAACTTTATATCATGCGGCATAGCCTTTATTGCAGCCATCAAAGACGATTGCCCTACCCTGTTCTGGCATGGATATCCCATGCTCGTCTAAGGTTCTTGTCTACTGCAATGCCTGCAGATTTTCAATAAGGTAAAATCCTTTTTGTCCTGACCTCAGTTTTTTATATCCCGTCAACACTTCCGTTTTTCAATTGCGAAGCTAAGGAGTATTGTTCATTCCATCAAGGCGTAAACGCCGTATTGAAAAAATGCTGAGCTCACTACCCTCGTGCGCTTTTTCCTAATACGGTTCCCTTGCTGGTATGAACGGACATACTCCTTGATAGCTGCAATGAAAAAGGCGTAAGTGAGAGATGACGGGAATGTCAAAAAAAACTTCGGATCAGAACGGATTTTAAAGTTCTGAATTAAAAAGGCGAAGCTCAAGAATCAAAGAATATAATTTATTAATAACATGTGAACTATGGCACTTAAATGTAAACAATTCAATGACATTCCTGAGTGGGCAATATACGCTCTGGAATACGGTACTAACGAAGATGCTTCTTTAACGGAGGATGATGAAAATCTAATTAATGATTTTGTTAATGAGAATTTTCCATCCGGATACAACATGGAAGTTGATTGGGATAGTTACAATTCATTTTGTACTAATCCACGCTTCGGCTTAGCTACAGGAACTTATACAGTGAACTTTTATTATAATAATTAGTATGGGAACTATTTTTGCAACTCTAATTGTCCTGGCAATACCTTTTATCGGACATTTCAAAGAAATTGGGAAGGATATCATTAAATCTTTAACTGAAAATAATTAAACTATGGCACTAGAATTGATGAAGTTTGAATGTAAAGGTAATGCAGCAAGATTAGCTGCATTACTTACAGCAATTGGTTATCCATTCTATTTTAATGGTAGTGATATTGAGATAACTTGCGAGAAATGGTTTTTAAAAAATCTCAAAAAAGAGGATGAGAAACTATTCAAAAACCTAGAAATTAATGAAATTGAATCTACAAATGAATAATTTAGGAATAAAGATGAAGGTAAATAATAAAACAGTGACAGTCGGAGTTAGATATAGAATTTCTGGTGATTTGCAGAATGGTAGTTATATAACACATGAAGAAGTTGTGCGAGTCATAACAAGAATAACTGATACTCATGTGATTTGCGAATGTGGACGCAGATTTATCATTAATAGTAATCTTAAGTTTGAGGAACGATAGATTAACCAGCAGGGCTTTTTGCTCTGCATAATTTCTATTTATATGATAAAAACAATTAATGAAACGGATTAAAGACTAATTATTATATTAAATATTTGAGCTTATGGTTTCTGAAAATGAAGAATTTAAGTCTTTCCCAGAGTATGGAAGACAATGTACTCTGCTTACACCCTGGCGTGGATATAGTAGTGCAATTATAGTAGGTTTGAATGGTTACAGATTTGTTGTGCAGGTAAGTAGTGGGGCTGAATTGGAAGTTTATCCGGATGAGATAGAGTTTGACTAATCTCCCGGTACTATCTATAAGAAGAGAAAGGGAGACCGTAATTCAAACTGTGTCAATCCTTAACAAGCCTGATTATCTAAAATCTTACTTTCGGATAAATATCTGAAAATCAGATATGTTTAAAGTAATATTGAACTAAATGAATGACAAACTAAAGGGTTGACACAGTTCTATTTACGTAGCCGAGAAAGGAGGGTTTTATCCCTCCTTTCTCTTCTTAAGTTCAATTCCGTTGTTCCTTAGAAATCTGTAAACAGTTTGCATTGAGCCAATTTTGAGAATTTTCATTATACTCCTAACTGGAACTCCAGCCTTATACATAGTTATACATTCTTTTATTTTTTCCTCAGAATCCTTATTATATTGGCTTTTTTTCCCGAACTTAACACCTTTTTCCTTCGCTATACGGCGACCTTCTTGTGTTCGCTCGACTATTAAATCACGTTCAAATTCAGCAAGTGAAGCAAGGACATGAGTAACCAATTTACCGGTACTTCCTTCAGTCGATATATTATCTTTAATCGACAAAAAATGTATATCTTTACTCTTAAGTTCATTAATTAATGAAACTATATATATGAGTGCCCTTCCAATTCTATCTAATTTATATACTACTAATGTATCACCAGGACGCAAGTACTTTAGGCATGCCTGCAACTCCGGTCGATTGTTTTTTGTTCCGGATATTTTTTCTGAATATATTTTTTCGCATCCGGCTTTTTCTAATGCCGCTAGCTGCATGTCAAGATTTTGGTCCTTTGTACTTACTCGTGCATATCCTACTTTCATAGTTTGTCTGTTATTAGTTGCGGTTCAATCTCCAGCTTTGAGAAAGCAAATATTTTCTTGCCAAGATCTTTAAGCGAAGCTCCGATATGGTACACTTCCTTATCGTCAACTATCAGGAAACGGTCATGGCTGTTTCTGTAGGTTCTGATATTGATAGGTGGGTACTGGTCATTGTGCCTGTCAAGATCAAGCTGCAGCTGTGGTGTAATCTTTTGCGTATATATAGTGGCTGACACATCCGGATTGCGTTTGCTCAACATGAGCAATACAGTTTCATCAACATAGTTGTCTATCAGTAGTAGTGACTTTCTGGCAGACCTGATAAGATTCGTAGCAAACTTATAGGCATCGAATATCTGTCCGTCAAAAAATATACCTTCCACTGGCGGCAGTGAGGTACGAACAAAGAAGTCTATCTTCTTCGAATGTTCGTAGAGGGTATCCTTAATTACCGCAAGTTCTTTACCCATGTCATTAAGCCGTTGATTGACAGAGTATCCTTTTAACAGATAATCCTTCAATACGCTACTCGCCCACTTTCTGAAAAGCGTTGCGTTCTTACTGTTCACGCGATATCCTACAGACAGAATCGCATCAAGATTGTAATACTTTGTAGTGTATTTTTGTTTACCATCATTACCCATATGTTCCAAAATGGAACATGTGCTATCTACATCGAGCTCACCACTGTTGTAGATATTATTAAGATGCTTGGTTATGGCAGGTCTTTTTGTTCCAAACAGGTTAGCTATCTGTTCTTGTGTTAACCAGACTGTTTCATCTTCCATCCTAACCTCCAACTTGACGGTTTCGTCTGGCTGATATAAGATAATTTCTCCTTTCGTCATTTACTTCTAAAATCTTCCTTAGTTAATATTCCTTGCCTTGCTTCTTCTATTGAATTGGCATCCTTATACAAAATCCAATGCTCTATAGCTGGACTATCCAATCTATAAGACGAATATGCGTGAAGAAAGTTCCATCCTCTTGCTGACATATAGTTCATTGCATCAACCATTGAATTAAACTCAATAGGATTACCTTCTTCATCAACAAACTGCATCTTTTTATTCAGATTATGAAAAATACTGTAAGATGAGTTTTGTCCGAAGTCAAAAATAATTCTCATTTTAGAATTAAGTTTCTCTGTACCTTTTATTTCGCAGAAATATCTTTTAGTTTGTGCTATTATACAATCTGTCTGCAGTAATAGCAGGATACCTAATATAAGTTGTAGTTTCCTCATATATGTTCTCACCGTTAAATTGTTGCATATTCGTCAAGCTCCTGGATACGTTTTACTATAAGGTCAAATCGTTTTTTAGTTAGAGGTGTTAGCGTTTCCGGATTCTCTCCATCAAAGTTTTCTCCATAGATAAGATCATCTACTCCTATGCCGTGATTGTAGTTCTCCCGGATGCAGTTCCGGAGCGTCCAAAGGTTACGCAAGTTTACCCAGTCGGCTGTGCGGTTCTTGATTTTCCGGAATAGGATGATTGCCGACCGCATGTAGTGCCCTACATGGTCATAGTCGTGCAATACACGTTCGCCCAGATAGTATATATCTATGTCCTGGTTTTCTTCATCTTCAACCACTTGGCAGAGGAAGAAAGGGATATTCTTCAAGTTATCCCATTCGATGTAATTAGAAGGTTTCATAATATCTTTATTGTTTTAGATTTTTTATCAGAATCCCATATTTAATATTCCTTGTTATCAGGTTCGGTGCTTTTCCCTCTTCCAAGAAACTGTCGTTCTATTGGAAACATTAGACTCCGATTATTTTCTTTTTCTTTTTTGTTAATGTATTTGAATAATTTATTCCCATATCGCCCTGCTAATTGAGCATCTTTTGTATATTTTTCATCGTATGCTCCACTTGTAGCTTCTAAAGTATATAATAGGTTCATTATTTCCTCTGCTTCTTTCAATGTAAGAATAATACGATTATTATCACGTTTCATAATCTTATCTACTATGGTTTTAATCAATATTTATTCTACAAAGAAATCACAATCATAGACATCTTCACCTGATGGAAACTTTACTCTTACACAGTAGTTTCCACAGACAATGAATTTATCAGAAACAACAGTTCCAGTTTCTCCAGTGTTCGGATCTGTCACCTGATAGCCTGGTTCCATCTTATCAAGGAATGTTTTCATCTTGTTAGAGGTGAAAACTGTTATGTTGCATCCACAATGTTCATAGTAGACCATACCCATATCCATAGACTGTGTAGCCTGCACTACGATATCCATTATTTCCTGTTTACTGAGTATAGTTTCAGTTTCAAACTGCTGCACCTTTATATCGGGGAATTTCTTTATAAAATCTTCTTTTGTCATAGTTGCTATTTCTTTTAATTACCATTATTTTGAAACCTTTAAGTATTCAGTTTGAAATAATATAGTTCCTTTAAGGTTTCATTCATGAAGTTTTCTGTTTAGCTCATTCCATTCATCTTTTGATAATTGATTATAGCCTTTCACAGCCATGTGTTGAAGGGCTTTTTCCATTTCAGATTTTCGAACAATCTGCTTCCCAAAAATGGAAAATTGCTCCCATTCACCATTATCGTTTTTTATGTATTGACGATAGTTCATACAGTATAGACTATTATCTATACTGTTTCTCTTTTTCCATTGACGCATGTGCCTTAGATTAGAGAACTCTCTTGCTACTGTTCTTGGAATGGGCGTTATTATATCCATTTCTAACTTGAATTTGAAATCACCCATGCTACTACCCTCCTGAATTTTGATTTCTTGCATCATATTCTTTTTTCAGATCATCCAGACTGACATCAAGTTCTGACAGTACACTTGCCATCAGTTCCACTTTGAACCTGTGTTG
>artificially_reared_1__coassemble_232_pt1 | contig 48452 bp, 26 predicted proteins | sample artificially_reared_1__metabat2_low_PE_002 | metagenome-assembled genome bin artificially_reared_1 | reverse complement strand
GTCTTGATATCAATCATCAGGCAGGAGCACAGTTGCTCGCAATGTGTGATATGATGATTTAATAACTTATTAATATGTAAAATGGAGACGGATTGATTTTAATTCCGTCTCCATTTTTTATATGTAATATAAACCTACTTGCAATTAGAGATATTATACATCTTTTTCAATGATATTTCCATTTATCTCAAAGGCTGTTTTTGATAATTTTGCAAATGTAGAAACACAAAATACAATGAAAAACATACATATAGTTATAAGATTTATCAAAGGTTAATGTGTATTGATGACATATTATGATAAATTGTTTTTCATCTATCATGTCTTTATATTTTGCAGAAGGAATTATATTATACAAATAAATAATTGTAATTTATGAAAAAACAAATCTTAAAGTTTACACTATGGACTTTCTTAATGACAGTCTTTTGTTTTACAGGATGTAAGGAGGAGGCAACAGTGTTTGCTGATGTTGATGGACTTAATCCTTCTATTGAACTTACTACAGACCATATTCGTACAGAACTTGGCAAACAGTTTACACTTACAGGAAAAATTACTGATAATGATGGTATTAAATCAATTCAACTTATTTGTTATGAGTTGGATTTGGAAAAGACTATTGATTTATTGGCAATTTATGATGAAACAAAATACGAGTATGATTTGTCTTATAAGTTTATGATGCCGGAAGAGGTTGAATTGAATGAATTTACAATAAAGGTAATAGTAACGGATTTGGGAGAACGTACAACTGAGCAAAGTATAAAAATTACTACAGATGGCGACTCTGTATCTCCTGTTATATCTGATGTTAATCCTGCTGATAAAACTGTATATGTTTTATTGACAGAAGGTAGTACATCGCATAATCTTTCATTTAATGTAACAGATGATAAAGGACTTGATTATGTCAAGATTGTTATACCTGAATTGAATGTAAATGAAATTATAGAAGTAGAAGAGAATGTTAGGGAGTTGAATGTTGCTAAGACATTTAATCTTCCTTTCGAAAATAAGGAGTATAGTGTTGAAATTTCTGCAGTTGATTTGTTGGGAAACATTCAAATTTATACATATAATATTGTAGCTTCAAGTGTGATAGATTATGATAAAATGTATATGGTAGATTTTGAGGAAGATAGCGAATTAGCATTATATGCATGGGGTTCACATATAACAATGACTCGTAAAGAAGCCTTTATTTATACTGCAACATATTATTCTCATGGAAATGCAAAACTTCGTTTTACTGTTTCTAATACAAATTTCGAAAATTGTTATGGCGAAAGTAAAACTACTTCAGGACAATTGACTTCAGATTTAAATGATATGCAACCAGTGACTATTCTGGATGAAGGATATTATGATATTACAATCAATGTTTTGGATTTGACATATACAATTACAGAGCACGAAGCAGTTATTGTAGATTATGGGGTATTGACAGTTTATGGAGGAAACTGGCAAGGTGCTGAAAGTGGAGTTTGGACTCCTGCAAGCAGTTTTATAATGACTCAGGATAGTACAAATAAAGCTTTTTATTCTACTGAAATAACTATGACTGAGACTGGTGGATCAGGATTTTGCATTGGAATATGTAAGTATGATGAAACAGGTCAAAGCTGGGGTGATAAATTTTGGTATTATGATTCTTCAGTAGGAAATTATGGACCAACTCAAGATTGGGATTGGGTTTCTCAATATGGTACTTATATATTAACTATAGATACATATTTAGGGAGAGGTTATATGAAACTGAAAAAATAGTAAACATCTAATACAATAATATATGAAACATTGTTTAATAATACTATTCTCACTTATATCTTTGTTGGGTTATTCCCAAGGAATAGAGATAAAAGGAAATGCAATTGCTGCAACAGATAAGCAGCCGATGATAGGTCTAACAGTAATGGTAAAAGGTACTTCTACTGGTACTATTACAGACTTTGACGGAAATTATACACTTCCTAATGTAGCTCCTGATGCTACATTAGTATTCTCAATGATTGGTTATAAGACACAGGAAATACCTGTTGCTGGAAAAAATGTTATCAATGTGGTAATGCAAGATGATGTTGAAACCCTTGATGAAGTTGTAGTAATAGGTTATGGTGCTGTAAAGAAAAGTGATTTGACAAGCTCTATTGCTGCAGTAAAAGGAGAAGATCTTACAGACCTTAGTACAGGTAATGCGATGAATGCACTTCAGGGAAAGGTTAGTGGTATTCAGATTTCAAATACTGGTAGTCCAGGAGCAACTCCACGTGTTATTATACGAGGCGTATCAACAGTTAATGGATCAAATCCATTGTATGTTGTTGATGGAATGCCTGTAGGAGATAATATAAATTTTCTTGACCAAAATGATATTGAAAGTATGCAGGTTTTGAAGGATGCTTCGGCTTCAGCAATATATGGTACACGCGGCTCTAACGGTGTAATTCTTATTACAACAAAGAAAGGAAAGGCTGGAGCTGCCAAATTTACTTTCTCTGCATCAAGTGGTTTCCAAACTTTACAGAAACCTAATATGGCAAAAGCATCTGAGTATGAATATGTTCTGAAAGCAAGATATTATAATGATGGATCTGTGCCAATTTATAATAGTAAAGATGATATAACAGATGCTGAAGGTACTGATTGGTGGGATGAATGTATGCGTGATGCAGCTTTGATACATAATTATAGTTTAGGATTTTCAGGAGGTAATGACAGATGTACTTATTCTGCTAATATTGGTTATTTCGGTCAAGATTCTCAGTATAAGGTTGGTAATTGGCAGAAATTAACTGCACGTTTCAGTATGGAGTATAAATTTAATAATGTAGTTAAAGCCGGAATTGACTTGACTCCTAGATATGAGCAGTGGAAGAATACACCTGATATGTTGGGTTCAGTAATGAGTATGGACCCTACAACACCAGTTATGAGAGACGAGTCTGAATGGACAGAAAATGAATACGACAATTATTCAAGATCTCATAATAACCAGGTTTGGAATCCAGTAGCAACTATGGCACGTATGAATTCTACAAGTGATGAATATGGTTTGCTTGCTATGCCATATATCTCTATAGAGCCTGTCAAGAATCTTATTTTCCGTTCACAACTTGGACTTAATGCCAGATTTAGAATGACCGATGATTTTACACCTAGTTTTTTTATAGACAATTTGGAAAAACAGGATATCAATGCAGTCAGCCGTACTATTTATAATTGGGTTGATTGGAACTGGACTAATACTCTTACATGGATGAAAACATTCAATGACAAACATAATTTAAACTTGATGGGTGGTTATACGATGGAGCGTTTTCAGACCTATTCATTGTGGGGTAAAAGAGAAAATACTCCTACTAATGATCCTTTATTACACTATGTAAGTGCTGGAACAATGAATCCTGATGCAACTGGACTGAGTGAATATTCTTCACTGATTTCTTATCTTGCACGTGCTATGTATAACTTTAATGAACGTTATTATATCACTGCTTCTGTTCGTGTAGATGGTTCTTCGAAATTTATGAAAGATAATAAGTATGCTGTTTTCCCAGCAGCTTCTTTGGCTTGGAGAATAACTGGTGAGGAATTTATGAAAGACCAGAATGTATTCAGTAATCTGAAACTTAGAGGAGGATGGGGAAGAGTTGGTAATCAGAATATTTCAAACTCTGCATATTATTCTACTATTGCCGTTTCTGATTATGTTTTTGGACCAAATGCTGATAGAGTAATTGGTTCTGCTGTAGGAGCGATGGGTAATTCTATGGTACGTTGGGAAACTGTTGAGGATTATAACATTGGTGTTGATATGGCATTTTTAAATAATAGATTGGCTATTACTGCGGAATGGTTTCACAAGAAATCACATGATATGCTGTTGTTGAAGGATAATATGCTTATTTTGGGTTATCCTAACTGGAATGGTCAGATGTGGGAAAATGTAGGCCAGATGGATGCAAAAGGTTGGGAAGCTACTATTAATTGGAATGATCAAAAAGGTGATTTCTCATATGGTATCGGACTAAATCTATCATCTATTAAAAATACAGCAGTTAAGTTAACAGGTGCTCCTATCTATACTCAACAGTTTAATGGAGAATATATTATAAAAAATGAGGAAGGACAAGAAATTAGTCAGTTCTATGGATATGTTGCTGACGGTCTTTTTCAAAATCAAAAGGAAATTAATGCTCATACAAGTGAACATGGTGATTTGTTGCAGCCAAACGCACAACCAGGTGATATCAGATTCAAGGATTTGAATAATGATGGAGTGATAAATGATAGTGATAAAACTTATATAGGCTCTGCTTTCCCGGATTTGATGGTTGGATTCAACTTAAATATGGCATGGAAGAATATTGATTTTGTTGCAAACTTTTATGGAACTTATGGTAATGATATATTCAATACCACTAAAAACAGATATTCTGGAGCTAATGGTGAGAATGTGTATGCTGGTACTTATAATGCAGCATGGCATGGCGAGGGAACAAGCTATGATATACCGAGACTAAGTGTGAATGATGCTAACATGAACTATAAAAGGGTTTCAAGTTTCTTTGTTGAAGATGGTTCTTATATGCGTTGTAAATTGTTGCAGATAGGATATACTTTCCCAAAATCATGGACAAAATTATGTACTTTACGTTTGTCATTCTCTGCTCAAAATCCATTTACTATAACTAAATATTCAGGAATGGATCCGGAAGCTGCATCTGTAGGAGCTGTAACGGAATCGGGTGTTGATTGGGCTGGTTATCCAAATCCACGTACCTATTTGTTTGGATTGAATATTAAATTCTAAATTTTATACTGATGGAAAATATGAAAAAAACTATATTGAGTCTTTCTTTGGCCGCATTTTTATTTGGTTCTTGCTCTGATTTTCTTGAGGAACCAGTTAGAGGACAACAGGATTTAAGTGAATATTTTAAGACTGAAGATGAGTGTAAGCAACAAATTACCGGTTGCTATCATGCTATATTTTATTTAGATGGTTGGTGGCAAATACAAAACTTCTATGCAATAAGTGATATATGTACCGATGATATGTGGTATGGAAATACTAGTCAAGAACCAGGTGGGTATAAATCTATATCACATTATACAGGTGATACTCAAATGATATCAGATCTTTGCCAACCATTTTGGCAATATAGATATAAAGGTATTTTCTGTTGTAATGTTGCTATAAATAGAATTCCAGGTGTTAAATTTAATGATGAGTCGTTAAAACAACGTTATATAGCTGAGGCTAAGTTCTTAAGAGCATTTTTCTATTTTGACCTTGTCAGAAATTTTGGAGGAGTGCCTTTGATTACTGATGTTAAAATGCCAGAAGAAATTGAAGGTATTACACGTGCTTCTGTAGAAGAAACATATGCTTTTATAGAAAAAGATCTAAAAGAAGCAATACCTCATTTGCCAAGAAAGGCTGAATATTCTGAAACAGATTTGGGTAGAGCTACTCAGGGTGCTGCTCAGGGACTTCTAGCAAAGGTTTTCTTGTATCAAGAAAAATATGAAGAAGCAGAATCTAGACTCGATTCAATAATTAATGTTCATAAAGGAGAATATAAATTATTGGATAATTTTAGTGATGTTTGGTCAATTCAACATAATAATAGTGATGAATCTTTATTTGAGGTACAGACAAATAGTGATACACAATATAATTTAGGTTTGCATTTACCTGTATTTTGTGGCTCGCGTGATGATTCTGGATGGTCTTGGGGATTACCTACAAGTAATTTGGAACAGGCTTTTATAGAGGCTGGTGATGATGTTCGTTTGAAATGGACTATTATAAAAGATGGAGATATAATTCCTGGTGATGAAAGTCGTGGAGCATATAGTATTTCTACAGCTAATCATAAATCTGGTAGAGTAACACGTAAATTATATATTCCTCTGAATGAAAGACCTGTTCCATATGATGCTACTCATATTCCTTTGAATTACAGATTACTCCGTTATGCTGATATCTTATTGATGTATGCTGAAGTTGAAAATGCTTTAGGAAAAGATGATAAAGCTCAGGCTGCTTTAAACGAAGTAAGAAACAGAGTGGATTTAGAGCCGATAGAATTAACTGGAATAGAATTGCGAGATGCTATACGTAATGAAAGACGTTTGGAATTGGCTCTTGAGGGAAATCGGTTATATGATTTACGCCGATGGAAAACTGATGATGGTAAACCTTATATTTGTAGTGTAATGGGACCTAATGGTAGTTTCGTTAAATATAATCAGTCTTCTACAGATCAATATGAGGTAGCCAACCAAAAGGAATCTAGTGATAAGGGTATAACATTTAATGAAACTCGCGACTTATTATTCCCTATCCCTATATCGGAGATAACAATGTCTAATAATACGATTGTACAAAATCCAGGTTATTAATTTCTAAAGAATTACTAAAATGAAAAAATATAGTAGATTATGTTTGCTTTTATTTGGAGCTACATTCTTAGCAGCTTGTAATGATGAAATAACTTTTACTCCGGAACATCCATTGAACGTTCCTGTAGACTCAGCCTTGACTGCTAAGATTGATGCTTCAATGACATATCAGACCATAGATGGATTTGGAGCTTCTGATGCTTGGAATATGGATTATGTTGGTAAATATTGGAGCCAGAATAACAAAGAGGGTATAGCAGAATTGTTATTTTCAACAGAAATTGTTGACGGTAAACCTGAAGGAATAGGACTTTCACAGTGGAGGTTTAATGTTGGAGGAGGTTCTGCAGAACAGGGAGAAAATAGTGGAATAGACTTTGTGAATAGTAAAACAAGGGCTGTAGAGTGTTTTCTTAAAGAGGATGGTTCGTATGATTGGACGAAATCGTCAGGTCAGCAGTATTTCTTGCGTAAGGCCAAAGAGTACGGTTGCAATAATTTCACATTTTTCAGTTGTACACCTCCTGTTCATTATACAATAAATGGTAAAGGATGGTCTGATTCAGGTGCATATGCAAATTTAAAGGAGGGGTATTACGATGATTTTGCAAACTTTCTTGCTACAGTAGCAAAGCATTTTGTTGATGAAGGATATAATGTTTCGTTTATTAGTCCAATCAATGAACCCGAGTATAATTGGGGGCCAGGTTCCAATCAGGAAGGTTCTGGTTGGCAAAATATTGAGGTTGCAACTTTAGTCAAAGAACTTAATTCTTCAATAGCTAACAATGGATTGACAAACACTAAGATACTTATTTCTGAAACAGGAAGTTGGAATTTTTTGTATGAAGCTGCTGATGCAGGACGAGGAAATATTCTTGATTCTTATTTTAATCCTTCAAACTCTGATACGTATATTGGTAATTTGGAACATCTTGCCAATATAATTGCTGGGCATAGCTACTATACAGATAAGACATGGGAACAGTTGAAAAGTATAAGAGATAGAGTAAGGACTGAAACTGCAAAATATCCTGGTATGAAAGTTTATCAAACAGAGTGGAGTATGATGCAGTATGAAGGTGAGCAGCCTTATGAAGATTGTCCTGATTTTACAAAATCTACTTATATGGATTTATCTTTGGCTATGTCTAAGGTAATTCATCACGATTTAGTGACAGCAAATATATCTTCATGGTGTTATTGGACATCATGTGAACCTGAACGTTGGGGACAGTTGAATCGTTTTTATCTAATAAGATTAATACCTGGAGGAGGTGATTATGGTGATATGGCTGAGGATGGAACATATTCTGCTGGTAAGAATCTTTGGGTTTTGGGTAACTATAGTTTGTTTGTCCGTCCTGGATATCAGCGTATTGACTTAAATATTCCTAATTCAGATAATATGTTCTTTGGCTCAGCATATTTGTCACCGGAAAAAGATAAACTTGTAGTGGTATATACAAACTGCTCTCAAAAATCAATTAAAGTAACTAATGAATTCGCGGGACTTGATAAACAAGTTGGAGAATATGAACAGTATGTAACTTCAGCTTCTACCGATTTGAAGCTTAGTCCTTCATATGAAAGAGGTATTATTCCTGCTCGTTCTGTAGTCACAATGGTTTATTCGTTGAATTAGTGTATATAACTGAAATCTAAATTATATGTAAGCTCCAAAAGTTTGGCGAGTGAACACATTGTTTGATTAGAAAGAAAGTGTCACTTAATTTTAATAGACTATAAAAAATTAAACTAAAAGATTTTATGGTCCATATTAAAATTAAGTGACACTTTTTATTATAATAATATATCAATTTATTGCTTTGCTTAGCAGTAAAGCACCGTGAGCAGGGATTGTTATCTCATCTTCTGCCTGAATTTCCTTATTATTCCATATGTCATAAGCAGGCAGTTGGTTTTCAAGATATTGTTCTATATCTTTTTTGTTGATTGGATTTTCTCCGATATTGAATATAGCGATATAACTCTTATCGTTGTTTTCACTTTCGGCTGTCCATATTATCATTTCATCATCAGCATAAATCTGTTTGTTGTTCTTGCTGTGCTGGTTGATGTCTATTGCGCTCTTGTTGGTTATAAGTTTCATTGTATAGTCATCGCACTGTGGCAGGTCTCCTCCGAACATAAGTGGCGAACGGAACATACACCAAAGAGTCATCAGTGTTATCTGTTCATCTTCTGTAAAGTTTGTATTTCTGGCTTCGCCCACTTCGCCTCTGATACCGATTTTTCCCAATGGAAGCATGTCTGCATCTGGCCAGTGTCCGGAAACTTTTCGTTTGCTCCATGCTGCGCATCTTGGGAATTGTCTTTTCAGAGCTTCCCAGTTATCCCAAAAGTCGCATGAAATTCTCCACATGTGTGCATGTCTGCTCAGATGGTATGCATTTCCTATATATGCTGCACCAGGTGAAACGCTCAGTACTATTTTGTTGCCGAACTTTTCTATAGAAGCTGCAAGTGCTTCCAGCTCGTCTGTACGTAATGGAGAGTTCAATCCGTCTCCATCCCATGTACCCATGTCGTCGGCTTTTATGAAGTCTACGTCCCATGAAGTATATAGCTCTATGAGTGAGTCATAATATGCTTGAGCACCTTCCTTCGTACAGTCTATTCCGTACATACTGCCATACCACAGACATTGGTCTTTTTCTTCGGCTACGGTATCGCAAGTGACATTGGTTCCTTTTATCGGTTGTTTGTTTTCGGCTGCAATCCAAGGCATACCTCTCATTATATGTATTCCGAATTTTAAACCTAAAGAATGTATATAGTCGGCAAGTGGTTTGAATCCTTTTCCATTGGCAGATGAAGGGAATCTGTCTTCTACAGGGATGAGTCTGCCGAATTCATCAGTTATTAAAGGAATGTTTTTCTGCTTGTAGTTCTTGGTTGTTACATTTGGAGCATACCATCCTAAGTCTACAACCACATATTCCCATCCGTATTCTTTAAGGTGTTTTGCCATAAAGTCGGCATTGTCCTTTACTTCTTGTTCTGTTACGTCCAGACCGAAGCAGTCCCAACTGTTCCATCCCATTGGAGGTGTTGGTGCAAGTTTTGAGTTACATACTTGTTTCATGATATTATCTTTTAATATTTTCCGCAAAAGTACCATCTCTATATTGTTAACAATATATTTAATGTACATGGATTTTTCCTTATTGTACATTTTGTACATGGTTTTGTTGATATTTGACGTAATGTACAAATACTACAATAGTGTGTACTGCTGATATAATGTATAAGGTAAACAATGGTTTTCTTTGTGACATAAAGAAATATATCATTAAATTTTATACAATGAAAACGGAATTTTATTTAGGTGCTTTAGCGTTGGGTGGAGCACTTTTGTCAGGTTGTTCAGAGAACAAAAAAACAGTTGAAACCAAACCTAATATTATTTATTTCTTATTAGATGATATGGGAATGGGGGATTTAAGTCTTATGGGACAGAAAAAATTCAGTACGCCAAACATCGATAAGTTGGCTGCCGACGGAATGCTGTTTACAAATCATTATTGTGGAACTACTGTGTCTGGTCCGTCACGTGCGTGTCTTATGACCGGTAAACATACAGGACATGCTTCTGTGAGAGGAAACCAGCCTGGTCCTCAGTTGTTGGGTGATGATGAAGCTACTTTGGCCAGTGTTCTTAAAAAGGCGGGATATAAAACTGCTGTTATAGGTAAGTGGGGAATTGGTCATCCTATTCCACTGGATGATCCACAGCGCAAGGGGTTTGATTTTTCATATGGCTATCTTAATATGTGGCATGCCCATAACTGCTTCCCTGAATTCTTGTACAGAAATGGTGTGAAAGAAGTTTTGGAAGGAAATAAACTTGCATTGGCAGAGGATGGTTCAAATCCTTGGGCTGATATGCCGGAAGGTACTGGTATTGCAAGAAAGGATGCAAGAAAACAATATGCACCTAATTTGTTTGAGCAGGAAGCTCATAAGTTTATTTCAGAAAACAAACAGAATCCATTTTTCATTTATTATGCCTTGAATTTGCCGCATGCAAATAATGAAGCTGCTCCAAACGGATGCGAGGTGCCTTCTTTTGATGCTGATATCGCTGCTAAGGATTGGCCGGAAGTGGAAAAAGGTTTTGCTCAGATGATGAGAATTATCGACAATCAGATTGGAGATCTTGTTTCTTATCTTGAAAAAGAAGGATTGTCTGACAATACAATCATAATGTTTGCTACAGACAATGGCCCTCATCAGGAAGGTGGACATAAGGTTGACTTCTTCGATAGTAATGCGGAATTGAGAGGTAAGAAAAGAGATATGTGGGATGGAGGTATCCGTACTCCGTTTATTGTGAAATGGCCGGCTAAAGTTAAACCAGGTACAACAAGCAATCATTTGTCGGCATTTTGGGATATATTGCCTACATTCTGTGATATTGCAAATGTAGAGAAACCAGCCGATATTGATGGATTGTCACTTTTGCCAACTTTGCTTGGAGAGAATGACAAACAGCAGAAACACAAATACCTGTATTTTGAATTCTATGAGGAAGGTGGAAAGCAGGCTGTAGTGTCTGACAACTGGAAATACATTAAACTGAATGTACGTCAGGGTAAAGGAGCAAAACCAATGGAAACTTCATTGTATAGACTTACAGATGACGTCTCGGAAGAAAATAACGTTATAGATGAACATCCTGAAATCGTTGAGATAATGGAAGGATACGTAAAAGAGGCTCATACACCTTTTTCTGTAGTATCACTTCTTCAGATGGATGGTAAAGAAACAGATATGTCGCATGATTAAAAAACTGAATTATAATATTATGAAGAACGTATTGAATTTAATAGGTATTACTATATTTTTAGCATCATGCTCGCCTTCGCAGAAGGTGGGCATGGAGCCTATATCGGATAGAGTAAATTCGCGTGATTATCCTTCTGCTTTTATGGCGTGGTATAATATTGACATGCCAGAATATCCGGTAAATACTGAGGATGAGAGAATAATGGCTTGCGCAAAGCATGATTTGATGTGGGAAGAACCTTTGAGTCAGTTGGGCGAAGGTGTCGATTTGATTTTAGGTCTAACTTGGGATCATAAGCATCATGGTTTGGCTACAAAATTCACTGAGGAGAGTCTGCAACATGCACTGAAGAACAGAAAAAAACTTCAGGCTTTAAATCCCAATATGGTATGTTTGTTTGAAGTAAGATGGAGAGATGCTCCAATGAGTTTTTTGCCGGAAGACAGTGATTGGTGGTTGCGCGATGAAAATGGGGAAATTAAAAAAGGTTGGCTCGGCGGATGGGAACCTTTTTATCTGCTTGACTATAAAAATAAGGGACTGCTTGATAATATAGCAAGGCAAGCTAAAATAGCTGTAGAAAGTGGTGTATATGATGGAATAATGCTCGATTGGAGTGGCAATCTCGAAGTGATTAAACGTATAAGAGAGGCTATAGGAAATGAAAAACTGATAATTGTGAATATTCACGATGATATTGAGGATGGTATCAGATATAAGGATTATATAAATGGAGCATTCATGGAGCTTAATCCTATTGATTCTTTAAGTATGCCTGTTGATGGACTAAAACTATATTCAAAGGATGATGTCAATAAGCGTAATTGGAGTAAAATAGAAGAAGCTCTTCAGTATTTCGAAGAAAACTTTCTGGAGCCACAGATTAACTGCCTTGAAGTTTGGGGAAACAGAAAAGATATGAGAAGAATGCGTGCAACGGCTACATTGGGATTGACTATGAGTGACGGTTATGTATTGTATGCCGATCCAAATCCGTTGCCTACTCCGGACCATTACCATGATTGGTATTCGTTTTATGATGTCAAACTCGGTAAACCGTTAGCCAAAGGTGAAAAGCAGAGTGATGGAAGTTGGAAAAGAGAGTTCGAAGGAGGTACTGTTGTTTATAACCCTTATGGAAATAAGGAAGTTACAATTTCCTTTAATAAAGAAATGAAACGAATTTCGGACAATAGTATTTCAGATACATTTACAATTCAACAACGTGATGGTGATATTTTTGTAACAGTAAAATAATTTGGTTATGGATCTTCATATAATGGATTTTGTATCCTTCTTTGGATATTTTATTTTATTAAGTTTTATAGGTTGGTATGTTGGACGTAGCAAGAAACAGGCTGCATCCGATTATTTTCTTGCGGGTAAGACTTTGCCGTGGTATGTAGTGGGAAGTTCTTACATAGCGGCCAACATCAGTACTGAGCATTTTCTGGGAATGATAGGGGCGGCTGTATTGTACGGTATAGTTGTTGCCACTCCGGAATGGAGTGCTGTAATAGCTTTCTCATTTCTAATATGGTTATTTATACCGTTCCTGCTCGGTTCCAAGGTATATACAACTCCTGAATTCCTTGAGAAAAGATTTAACAAGGAAATAAGGCTGTTGTTTGCCTTTATTACAATTCTTGCCAATGTAACAGCATTCATGTCACCGGTAATATATGGAGGTGGGCTTATTGTTGAAGAAGCATTGGGATTCAATAATATGTTAGGGTTTGACACTTCATCTATAGCTGCAGGGTATATTCCAAACTGGGGATTGTTTATATCTATATTCCTTATAGCCTTTGCTTCTGGTGTATGGGCTATTTGGGGAGGACTGAAATCTGTGGCATGGATGGATGTGCTTACAATTATCATAATGGTTGCTGGTGGTTTGATGGTGACATTCCTGGGGCTTTCATATATAGGTGACGGCAGTATAATAGATGGATTTTCAAGAATGATTGATGTAAATCAGTGTAATGACGGATGGGCAGCCGAATGGCTTGACAGAAATGTGGTGAACATGCTTGCCGGATCCGAAACCGGTGATTCCTATAACCGTCTTTCGGTTCTGCAGCCTGTAAATCATACTACAACTCCATGGACACACTGGGTATTTTCTTTCTTCTATATTGGATTGTGGTATACCGTCATCAATCAGCATATGATTCAAAAAGTTTTTGCGGCTAAGGATATATATCATGCCAGAATGGGTATGGTATTTGCATCATTCCTAAAACTGCTTCTTCCTTTTATAGTAGTAATACCAGGATTGATATGGTTTGTTATGAAACCGGATTTTCTGTTTGCTGCCAATTGGTCAATAATGAGCGAAGAAGCAAACAAGACATATATTATGATGATATCCAAGTTGGTTCCACCTTTTATGACAGGATTGTTGTTGGCTGCATTGTTTGGTGCAATACAGAGTACCATAAGTTCAGTTCTTAATTCAACTTCGACTATTTTTACTCTCGACTTCTATAAGAATTATGTAAACAGGAATTCTACTGAAGCGCAGGAAGTAAAAATAGGAAAGCTCTCAGGAACGATAATTCTTATTATATCAATTGCTTTGGCTGTATTATTGGCTATGACAAAGATAAATATATTTGTATATATTCAGACATTGTATACCTTCATAGCTCCACCTTTTTCTGCTATATTCCTGGTTGGTATGCTATGGAAAAAAGTTAATGGTCAGGATGCTTTGACAGCTGTAATAGTATCTTTTGTAGTAGGAATAATACTAAAATATCTTGAGTTCGGTCCTTTGACAGATTCACATTCTGCATTTGCTCAGTTTGTTAAACCTTTTGCAAATCAAGGACTTATTGTTTGGGGAGTAGCTGTGCTTACATGTGTCATCTCGGCATTCTTCACTCCAAAACCAAAAGCAGAGCAAGTTTCATCAGGACTGGTGTTGAATCTTAAGGATTTGACTAATCTCAAGGATGGTCTTGGAAATAAATGGTACTCTTCAGTAGGATTATGGTGGGGACTGTCATTTGTATTGATGTTGGTATTGATTATTTCGTTTAGTATATTGTTCTGATAATCACTAAAAAATCTAAGAAATGAAAATCATACAAACATATATTTTACTTTTTATAGTTTGTATATTTAGTGCAAAATCTTCTGTTATTGATATATCAACCAATAAATGGAAACTATGGTTAGACAGGGAGGCATCTGTAAACGCAGATGCTTCCCTGCCAACTTGTGGATGGGGTAATCTGTTCGACAAAGGGATAGATGTTAAGCTTCCTGCTACGGTTGAGGAACATTTTTGGGGTGATGGAGACGGTGGTAGATTTGGATTGTCTGGCGATTATACAGGAGTATCATGGTTCTCTACATTGATAAACGTGCCAAAGATAGATTCAAACAAGCATTTGTTGCTAAAATTTGAAAGTGTACGTTTATGTGCAGAAGTATTTGTTAACGAGAAATTTGTCGGCAGAGATGAATTGTTTGGTACACCTTTCTTTTTTGATATAACTGATTATGTTAATAAGGGGAAGGATAATAAATTAAGTGTAAAAATAATAGATCCTGACGGTAATTTTACATGGACTGATTTTAATCCTCATTTTTGGAATGAACGCAAGATAACTCCAAGCCATGGTTTTGGAGGTATAACTGGTAATGTTAGGTTGGAAATTGTTGATAATAATTACATTAGCGATGTTTTTATCAAGAATACTCCTGAAATAACTTCTGTGGAAACAGAGGTTACTATAAATAATCTTCTTAATAAACATATTCCTGACGGTGAACTTGAATATTCTTTAGTATCTGCTTCTGATACATCGAAGGTTTTATACACTAAGCAGTTGAAGGTGACTTCAAATGAACTGAAATCACCGTATGTATTGCGTATTGATTATCCAAAAGCTAAATTATGGAGCACAGAGACGCCCAATTTGTATTATTTGAAAGTCAGATGGAGAGGTAGTGATGGAAGTAAGCATACTATTACAAAACGATTTGGTTTCAGATGGTTTGCAGTCAAAGACGGTAAAGACGGACGTCATTTTGAGTTAAATGGGAAACGAATAGTTCTCCGCACTTCTATATCATGGGGATTCTGGCCGGTAAACGGTATTTATCCAACTCCAGAATTGGCAGAAAAGCAGATAAAGCTAGCAAAGGAACTGGGATTGAATATGCTTAATTTCCACCGTGGAATAGGGCAGACAATGGTTCTGGATAAGGCTGATGAATTAGGTTTGTTGTTTTATGAAGAACCGGGAGGATATAAAACAGGAGGTAACACCAAAGACAAATCATTGCAAAAGATGAATAGGGAAAGGTTTATAAGAATGATGTTAAGAGATAGAAGTCACCCTTCGCTAATCATTTACAATATGATAAATGAGATATCAAACAGACAGCCTTTACCATTTGAAATAGAGGACCTTAAACTGTTTCATAAAACAGACGAAACCAGGCATATCACGTATACATCAAGCAATTTTTTCAGAGTGTTGCATGGTGGAAAGTGTCCTGTGACTCCTTCACCGGTGAAATCGCATATGCTTCCGTATGATACTGTGGTATATCATCAGGGATGGTGGGACCAGCATTTTCCTGATGGTCCGGGCGTTTATTGTGACCGATTTTATAAAGGTCCTGGAAATGGAATTTTCAGAAATTCAGACAATTTTGATGAGATTGTCATGTGGGGAGAAGATGGAGCTATAGGTACTCCAGCCCGCCTGCAACTTATTAAGGAAGAGATAGAAAAGAATGGTAATCGTCTGGGATGGGATGGAGATTGCTACATGGCTCAGTATGAAGCTTTTAATAAATTCCTTACAGATAATAAGTCTTTTGGAAAAGCTTTTCCTGATGTAGATGCTTTTACAACATCATTTGGTGATGTTGCTATGTATTATCAGGGAAGGATTATAGAGAATATCAGAATTGGTAATGTTGTAGACTGTTATGTAGTAAATGGATGGGAGGAAACAAAGATAGAAAACCATTCTGGAATAGTAGATGCATACAGAAATCCAAAAGGAAATCCTGAATTATTGTCCCGTTATAACCAACCTTTATATGTATCGGTGAAACTGCGTAACAAGGTTCTTCCGTTGGGAGAAAAAGCAATTGCTGATTTTTACATAATCAATGAGAAAAATCTAAAGGGACATTACAATCTTAAAGTGACAGCAAGAGATGCTGAAGGTGAATTCTTCTCAAAGAATTATGGCGTCAGTCTGAAAGGTGGTAATAATTATGGCCAGTTATTATTAAAGGATGTACAGATAGATTTGCGCAATGGCGGATATACGGAAGTCAATGCAACTCTTGAAAGACGTAATAAAGCTATAACTTCGGGACAGGATAAGATTTATTGTGTCCGAGAAACAATATGCAATGAGGAAGTCTGTCTGGTGGACGATAGTTTGTCGAAAACATCATGTGCCTTGGACAAAGCAGGTATAAAATATGTAAAAGCAACCTCACGCGATGTTTTGAACACAAAAGCATCAACAATTGTAATTGGTAGCTATAACAAACAGTTCTCAATGCCTGGTATAGAGGTCAGAAATTCGATGCTTGAATGGGTTAAGAATGGAGGAAAAATAGTTGTATTGGGCGATGCGGATTTATTTGCTTCATTCCTGGCAGAAAAAGAGGTACTCGACTACAGAGGCAATGTGCCTTTAAGAACAGTATGGTTTGGTGGAAATTATGCTGTAGCCGAGAATGAGTATTTTGAAGGTTTGCCTGTTAATACAGCATTTAATTGGGAATATCAGTCTTTGGCTCAATATCACAATAACCGTAAGGCTTTGAGGATATATAATGGTGAATGTCTGGTGGCTGCTATTGCTGAACATCGTCCTGAAGTGTTTACTGCCCTTCATAAACTTCGTTTGGGAAAGGGAGAGATTATATTGAGTACACTTGATATTGTTCTTGCACTGAATAGACAAAATGAACCGGCAAATGTTGTTGCCAAGCAATTGTTGATAAATCTTCTGAAGTAAATACATTATAAAAATGATATACCATATATGAGAAGGAGAATATATATACTATTTACGTTGTTATGTTCGATTGTATTAGATATACATTCCAGTGAAACATTCCGTAATCCAATAATACCGGGTTTTCATCCTGACCCTTCTATTTGCAGGGTAGGTGAGGATTATTATCTCATTACGTCATCTTTTGAGTGGTATCCGGGACTTCCGATATACCATAGTAAGGATTTGATGAACTGGCAACAGATAGGCCATGTGCTGACACGTCCGTCACAATTGGCTATGAAAGAAGGAATGAAACATTCTTCAGGTCTGTGGGCACCTACTATACGTTACAATAATGGTAAGTTTTATGTGATTTGTACAGCACAGCAGGCCGGTGGTAATTTTTATGTAACAGCAGACGACCCTCGTGGCCCGTGGTCAGAACCGGTATTTTTGAAAGATGCTCCGGGTATCGACCCGTCATTGTTTTTCGATGATGATGGAACATGCTGGTATACAGGTTCTATCAATGGTACAAAACATTTGGACAAATATAAAAATGAAGATAGGATATATATACAGAGGTTGGATTTGGAAAAAGGGTGTCTGGTAGGAGAAAGGAAGATTATATCTACTGGTCATGCCATTAATGCTCCGTTTGCCGAGGCTCCACACGTATATAAGATTGGGAAAAAATATATGTTGATTGTAGCCGAGGGCGGAACCTGGAATAATCATGCAGTAACTGCCTTTATGGCCGATTCTGTAACAGGACCATATGTGCCTGGTATTGCAAATCCTGTTCTCACGCATCGTCATTTGGGAAAAGATATTGATATCACTACAATAGGTCATGCCGACCTCGTTCAGACTCAGGACGGAAAATGGTGGTCTGTGATGTTAGGAGTCCGTCCTCTTGACGGATATAACATGCTGGGTAGGGAAACTTTCCTGACACCTGTTGAGTTTCAGAATGGCTGGCCGGTATTCAATCCAGGTGTGGGGCGTGTCTTGGCTTTGGAAAAAGCAACAGGACTGACATCGCATCCTTTTCCTGCAATGCCTGTGCGTGATGATTTTGATGAGAAGAATTTGAATGTTTGCTGGAACTTCCTCCGAACACCTTTCACCAAATGGTATAAGTTGGATGATGGCGAACTTATAATGGATTTGCGTCCTGAGAGAGTGGAAGATTTAACTAATCCTTCGCTTATAGCACGTAGAATCCAGCATTTTGATTTTACAGCTACAGCAATGATGAACTTTTCTTCAAAGAAAGAAAACGAGGAGGCCGGTATGATAGTGATGCAGAATGGCTCAAATCATTATCGTTTGGTGAAACAATGCAAATCAGGTAAAGATAGCTTGTATCTCGTAAAAGTAGATAAAGGAAACAAGCAGATAGTGGCTGCTATGCCATGGAAAAATAAAAAAGTATGTCTTCATTTGGTTGCTGAAGGAAAAGTTTATAGGTTTTATATAGGTGCAGACAAAAATAATCTTGTCAGAATAGGCAATGACCAGGATGCTACAATAAACAGCACCAACCATGCCGGAGGATTTATAGGGCCTTTTGTTGGTATGTACGCCAGCAGTAATGGAAAGAAATCGCATAATAAGGTAGCTTTCGATTATTTTGACTATTCATCTGGAGCCGTAAGCCCATTAAAGGTAGGCGAGTATAAAATAGATGAGATTGCGCTTAGAGATCCATATATTTATTCGGACCGGAAGACTAACACCTATTATCTTTATTGTGGTACGCGCAACAAGCAGGATCGCCCGCTTGGACGTAATGGCTTGAAAATGTACAAAAGTAAGGACCTGAAAACATGGGTAGGGCCGTATATGGTATACGAAGAGAAAGGTAGCAAATGGGCTGATCCTAAGCATTGGATTTGGGCGCCCGAAATGCACGAATACAAGGGTAAATATTATATGTTTGCTACATTTACCAATGATGATGCCCAATTGCCAATACAGATACCCGGACGTCCTACTCTCCACAGGAGAGGGACAGCTGTACTTGTGGCAGATACACCTGAAGGTCCGTTCATGCCAATAAGTAGCGACACCCATACACCGTCCGACTGGATGTCGCTCGACGGAACTCTATACGTAGAAAACGGCATTCCGTATATGGTTTTTTGCCATGAATGGACTCAAACAAAAGATGGAACAATGGAATACGTACCGTTGACTGGCGATTTGTCCGGAACTGACGGTACGCCTGTAACAATGTTTAAGGCTACGGATGCTCCGTGGGTGGCTAGTCTTGATACGTATAAAAACAAGCCGGTGGAAGGATATATCACTGATGGATGTTTTTTGCATAGAAACTCGAATGGGAAACTTATTATGTTATGGTCCAGTTTCGGAAAGAAAGGTTATGCAGTGACAACTGCTGTATCTGAATCCGGTTCTATTTTCGGTCCGTGGGAACATCGTGACACTCCTGTCTACGATGAGCATGGAGGACACGCTATGCTTTTCAATACATTTGACGGACGAATGATAATGACACTTCATTATCCTAACAGTGGTTCGGAGCCTCATGCTCGCTTTTTCGAAGTGAAAGAAACGGATGATAGTATAGAAATAATACAGGAAATTCATTTTTAATTGTATTTTGAACAATAGAACTAATAGTGCGAACGCAGCATACAATACCAGTTATGCTGCGTTCGTATTTTTGTTGTACAAATTTGTTATTCTGGTTAATATGAAAAATACGATTATTCTAACATTAGGTTTGGCATATGCTTCATACGGTTTGGCTGAAACCGATGTACGACCCAATATTCTGTTTTGTTTGGCAGATGATGTCTCTTTTCCTTATTGGGGAGCCTATGGGTGTTCGTGGGTCAGAACTCCAAATATAGATAAACTCGCTTCACAGGGTATGCTATTCATGAATGCCTATACCTGTAATGCCAAAAGCGGTCCAAGCCGTTCGTGTATATTAACCGGTCGAAACTCCTGGCAACTTGAAGCGGCATGCAATCATTTTGCATTCTGGCCGCAGGAATTTAAGACTTTTGCCGAAGTGCTTCGTGAAAATGGATATTCTGTAGCAAAAACAGGAAAAGGATGGGCGCCAGGTGATCCGGGTATGATAAATGGCAAGCGTCGTGAACTGATTGGAGAGTCATTTGATAAAATAAAACTGCAGCCCTTAACATCTGAAATCTCTCCTATAGACTATGCTGCAAATTTTTCTCAGTTTCTGGAAACTCGTGACAAGTCTAAGCCTTTTTTCTTTTGGTATGGATCTTTGGAGCCACACAGATTTTATGAATACGGCAGTGCCGTAAATAAAGGTAATTATAAACCAAAGTCAATTGATGATATTCCTCCGTATTGGCCTGACTGTCTGGAAACGAGGAATGATATGCTTGACTTTGCCTTAGAACTTGAACATTTCGATACTCATCTGGGGGCTATGATAGATAAGCTGGAAAAAGAAGGTTTGCTTGAAAATACCATAATAATAGTTACAGCTGATAACGGGATGCCTTTTCCTCGAATAAAGGGACAGGCATATCATCATTCAAATCATTTACCCATGCTGGTTTATTGGCAAGGAACAGTAAAAGAAGGAGTAAAAAATACAGATTTTGTGAATTTTATAGATCTGGCTCCGACATTCCTTGATGTGGCGGGAATTGATGGGGAGGAAAAAGGTATGCAGCGAATTGAAGGAAAGAGTCTCCTGCCACTGATCAAGTCCGGCAAAAACAAGTTTGATAATTCAAGAGATTATGTTCTGATAGGAAAAGAACGGCATGATATCGGACGACCGAATGACGAAGGATATCCTATTAGAGGCATTGTTACTTATGATTACCTATATATATACAATTTTGAGCCCGACAGATGGCCGGCAGGAAACCCGGAAACAGGTTATCTGAACTGTGATGGTGGAGCCATAAAGACAGAGCTTATAAAGGACGGGATGACTCCTGATAGGAAGTATTGGACATTGAATTTTGGAAAACGTACTCAGGAAGAATTATATGATATAGTGAAGGACCCCTATTGTATGAACAATCTGATAAATTCTGCAGAAGGGCGGAAGGTGGCAGAAACTCTTAGGAAAAAGATGTTTGCAGAACTCAGTAAACAAGGTGACCACAGAATAATGGGAGACTCTTCTTATTATGAAAAAATGCCATATTGCAATACTGACCATAGGAATTATTACAACAGACTGATGGAAGGTGAAGAACTTAAATTCCCCGGTTGGATATTTAAATCAGATGTCGACAAGTCACATATTAACGAATAACCTATAAAAAACGGAATATGAGAAAAGCTTTATTGATGGGAATGGCCGTTACAATGTCTCCGGTGTTCCTGAATGCACAAAATGAGAAACCAAAAAATATATTGTTTATTGCGGTGGACGACCTGAATGATTGGGTGGGATTTATGAAAGGACATCCCAACACTCGTACTCCCAATATGGACAGACTTGCTGCTATGGGTATGTTTTTCGAACATGCCTATTGTGCAGCACCTGTTTCTAATGCTTCACGTGCTGCGTTGTTGTCGGGTTATAGAACATCAACTACTGGAGTATATGGTAATGCTGAATTTATGCGTGAATCGCCTGTAATAAAAGATGCTGTTACATTACCTAAATATTTTTCCAATCATGGATATTATTCTATGGCAAGAGGAAAGATATTTCATCAGCCTATGGGACCGTGGGGTGATCCTCAGTCATGGGACAGTCAGGAAAACCTTGGTGGAGTGTCGATGAATCCGAAAAGGCAAAAAGGAAAGCAGGCAAACGGGTTGGATAAACAGACTACTGGTGGCTCTGTTGTACTTGACTGGGCAGGAGTAGATGTGGATGAAACCAAGACAAATGATTATCTCAATGCCGAATGGGCAGCATCCGAACTGATGAAAAAACATGATCAGCCGTTCTTCATGGCATGTGGAATATTCCGCCCTCATCTTCCGTGGTATGTTCCACAAAAATATTTCGACCGTTTCAATCTTGATGAAATACAACTTCCAAAACATGATCCTATTGAGTCAATGGAAAAATTATCCAAGAGGGCATTAAGTATGACCGGATATGGAAAACCGGAACATGAATATAATATACTTAAGGAAAAAGGAATGGAGAAAGATGCTGTACGTGCCTACCTGGCATGTATAAGCTATGCCGATGATTGCATCGGACGTATTGTTGATGCTCTCGAAAAAAGTCCTGAAAGAGATAATACGATAGTTGTGTTTTGGGGAGATCATGGATGGCATTTGGGTGAGAAGATGAGATATAGGAAGTTTTCTCTGTGGGAGCGTTCCTGTAGAGTTCCATTGGTAATTGTAGCACCGGGAATCACTAAGCCTGGAACATCATGTTCCAAGCCTGTAAGTTTGCTTGATTTGTATCCTACACTTGTTTCATTGGCAGGATTGCCTGCAAATCCTGCAAACGAAGGAAATGACATTACTCCTTTATTGAAGAATCCAGAAACAGACTGGAGTGATAAACCTTCAATCACAACATTGGCACAAAACGAGCATTCTATATGCGATGGAAGATACAGGTATATAATTTATAACGATGGATCGGAAGAACTGTATGACCATCAGAAGGATCCTTTGGAATGGACAAATCTTGCAGAAGACAGTGAATATGCTGAAATCAAGAAACGTTTACGTTCATTTATACCTAAAGTCAATGTTCCAAGTATAGGTAAGTCGAAAACTAAAAAAACAGCAATGTCAACGCTGGAAGAAATTGAGAAAGAATGTATTGAATATAATAAATATTTAGGCTTTATAGATTATGAATAAGAAAATACAGTTTTTACTTATGTTGTGTTTGTTGTGTGTCGGCAGAATTTCTTTTGCCGGCACTGGCAGCAAACCTGTAGTCTGGATTTATACAGATATGTCTGACAAGACAATCCCAGGTCCGAATAAGGAAGGGACATTGAACGATCCGGACGATATTTCTGCAATGGCAGGATATCTGCTTCTGGCAGATTGTTTTGATACTCGCGGGATAGTTGTGGCAAGTACTCACCGTGGAGGTCATAAAAATTCAGGTAATCAGGCTGATTGGGCCCAGAAATTTTTCGGTAGTGCCTATGAAGCAGATGTAGTGAATCTTAGTAAGGTATATCCTGATTTTCCGGAAAAAGTAACCTTTACAGAGAGTTGCATTAAAAAGAGTTCGGAAAGATTCAATTACAGGAACGACTATTCAAAAGAGATAGATAAATACACTACAGTATATTCTTTACTGAAGTTGATCGAAACTGAAAAAGATACTGTGAATGTCCTTTGTTGGGGCTCGTTGACTGAACCTGCAATACTTGTTAATGCTTGTCTTAATAGCGGTAAATCCGATTTGTTGAAAAAAGTAAGGTTTATAGGTCATTGGACAGATTCTTCTCTTCATCAGGGAAGTCCGGAGCATCCGGAGAATGTTGCAAACTGTCGTGAGGATGCTGCAGCATGCAGTTATATCAAGGCAATGGCAGCCGAAGGAAAAATACAGTATTATGAATGTGGTGCAATAGGTCAGCATGGCATAGTCAGTGGCAGTCCTAAAGGTAAGGAGTATTTCAATAAGTTCCATAAAAGTAATCTTGGGAAAATATTTGCTACCGGAAAGTATGCATTCAATACGGTTGACGACTCTGATTGTGCGACATATTACGTATTGCTTGGAACGTTTGGAGTCAGTCTTTCCGATATAGCATCCGATGGGTCAAATTCTCCGGAAGTTGAAAAGAAAAACGAATTGAAGTTTTATGATAATGCATTGAAAATACGTAACGAACTGTTAAAACGATCGGACGTAGCTGCTGGAATAAATAATTAATAACTAATATATAATGTAATAACCAATGAAAAAACAATTTTTATTAATGTCTGTGTTTTGTATGCTTGCTACAGCAGGTATGTCACAGGTGAAAAAGAATGTAAACACCGATCCTTATCCTTATGCGAACCCGGTAATACGACACATGTATACAGCAGATGCTGCTCCACACGTCATGCCTGACGGAAGGGTATGGATGATTACATCTGTAGACCATGAAAATGGTGGAGGATATTCCACAATGCATTGCTATCATGCATTTTCATCTTCTGATATGGTAAACTGGACAGATCATGGAGAAATATTCCATGTGAATGATATTCGTCCTAAAGATGCCCCTGCATCTGATAAATGGGCGGTGTGGGCTCCAGATTTTATTTATAAAGACGGTAAGTATTATTTGTATATACCTATTCGTATACAGCATGGAGCTGAATCATCACAGGAAAAGCGTAAGGTGACTGCATACATAGCGGTGGCAGAAAGTAATTCTCTGACAGAACGTTTCAAGGTGCTCAGTCCTCAGATGAAAGAGACTAGAGGTATAGACCCTGCAGTGTTCCGCGATACAGACGGTAAGATTTATCTTTATTGGGGAAGCCACATGGCTGCACAGCTAAAAGATAATATGTATGAGTTCGTGGAAAAACCGGTTAAACTGGATGTAGATACAGACCGTTTCATGGAAGCTATCTGGATGAACAAACATGATGGCAGATACTATCTTTCTTATCACACCAAATATGGAAACAAGATAGACAGAAATAATCCGGATGATCCTAACCGTAAGCCATCGGAACTGGCATATTCTGTAGGTGATTCTCCAATGGGACCTTTCAAGTATGGTGGAGTGATGAATTATGAATTAGGAGTAGGAGTGAAAAACGGACCAAAGCTTCCTGGATACGATTATGTGCCTTGGCGAGTATTTCAGTCAAATCATGGAGGTATTGTAGAATACCACGGTCAGGAATATCTTTTCTATCACACTTCAGCACTGTCGTCTTGGCGTCAGGACAGGTTTGAAGGACCTGGTACATGGACTCAACGTTCTGTATGTATAGATAAACTCAATTACAATGAAGATGGAAGTATAATACCTGTGCAGCAAACTCTTGAAGGAGTGGACAAGGTAGTCAATACACAACCTTATTCTGTCAAACTTCCTGTATCGAATACTTCATTGAAAGATGGTGAATCAGCAACTATTAAAAATATTGATTTGGGAACCGGTTATTATTATTTCAGTGCTATGGTGTCTGGTGTGAAATCACCGTTGAAAATAGAAATAAGCTCTGTATCTGATAATAAATTACTTGGTACGTTGTTGGTGAAGAAGGACGGTTATGTAGATACTTCATTGATTGATGCCAATGGTAAAAATGATATATCAATTACTGTAAAAGGTGGCGATGTAAGCATCAGCGACTGCCGTTTCATAGCAGGAAACGTTAAATAATAGTGTTTATCCGCAATCTGTACAAATGATACAAGATTGCGGATAAACAGACAAATGCTTGATTTATAATTAATATTTCTTTGCAATATCGAAAGGTTATAATTAATACTATGTAATAACTTAAAAAAACATGTAATCATGAAAAAAACATTCTTAAAATCATTGCTATTTATGAGTATGGCAGTATGCCTGTTCTCATGTAAAGATGATAATTCCCCTTTAGGTGAAGGTAATACTCCTCAGGGGGTAAACGTAACATTTGATTATTCTCAGGCAAAACTTAGTCGTAGTGTAGGTTCTACAGCAACACTTAATGGGACATCAGATGTGGCTTGGAAAATAGAGATAGAAGACGGTGAATTCTTTTCTGTGGAACCGATGGAAGGTGCAGCTGGTGAATTTACTTTAACTGTTAAGGCTGAAAAGGATAATACTTCTACTGATAAACAATATTCGAAGTTTATATTTAATGCTGCTGGTAGAAAGTATCCTATAACAGTTATTCATTTGGAAGATGATATAAGATTGGAACCATCTTACGAAGCAGAAACAGTATTTAATTTTAATAATGAAGGTAAATTGCTTACTCCTGATTTAACAACAAAACCATTTACTGCGACATCAAACACAGAATGGACTGTTAAAACTGTAAGTGAAACAGATACTTGGATTAAGGTTGGTCCTGAGGTAGGTGAGATAGGTGAAAATCTTCCTATATCATTGGAAGTGGAAGCCAATCCTTATGCAGAAGTACGTACAGGAAAGTTTGAAGTACGTGTACCTGAATCTATGTCATTTAGTTATACAGTATCACAGGAAGCTGCAAATTTGGAATATTCAATAAAAGATGGAGAAAATGAGTTGACTGCAGATAATGGCTTAACTGGATTAGCAGGAGGTGGTGATTCTAAGATTATAACATTAAATGCTAATGCCGGTTGGGAAATTAAGGCAGCGGAAGATAGTCAATGGTTGAAATTTGAGCCATCAGAAGGTGTGGCTTCATTGGAAGATGTGTCAATAACAATGACTGTTGAACCAAATGAAGATAAAGATAATTCACGCGAAGGTGAATTTATTATTACTTTTAAGGATGGTGGATCAACATATATAACAATTAAAGCTGAACAGAATAAAGGTGAAATGCCTGAAGAAGTAAATAAATTAAAAGAATTAGAAATTGCTTTTGAAGGTGAAGGTAATGATGTTTTAAATTGGTCTACAGAAACTGATTATAACCGATGGACAGGAGTAAAATTCGAAGGTGGAAAGCTAACGGAACTTAACCTCTCTGATATGGGATTAAAAGGATATGTTCCAGAAGGCATTAAAGACTTCTCTTCTTTGCGAGTGCTTGATTTGTCGAATAATCAATTAACAGCAAATCCTAATCTGCCAAAAATAACAGTTGATAAATCAGTATCAGGAGAATCTCTTAGCAAAGATGCATCAAATACACCAATAGATCAAAGTTATACACCTGCTATTCCTGTAGGAATTAAAGATTTGAAGAATCTTACTACATTCAAAATTTCTGGAAATTTGATAGAAGGAACATTCCCAAGTGATGTTGTAAATAATCCAAATTATTTGCAGTGGAAAGCTATGGAAAATATTTTCCCACAAAATGGCGTTTCTTATAGCGACATAAATTATGATGCAGATTCTGATGAAAGGTATAATGCAACAGCAGCTAATGCAGACCCTTCTAAATGGAAATTCAAATTGACACAGATAGGTATTCTTCGAGTAATGTATTATGCAATGGGTGGTGTAAATTGGAATACAACAGGAGAGCCTGAATGGTTGAATAAGGAATTTATTATTGCACAATCATGGGATGCTACCAATAGTAAAAATGTATATCCATGTGGTACTGAAAATCCTAAGTTTGCAGCAGTAGGACAGATTGGTGGTAATCAGGATGTTCAAAAATTTGAAGTTGGAAATGTTAGTGGATATGTACCTGAAGAATGTTTGATGAATTCAGGATTGGCACATATGTGGGTTGATGGAACAAATGGTTTTAAATTAACAGGCAGCATTCATCCTTTGATTATGCAGAGATTGAATTATATGTGTTTTAATAATCATGATTTGGATATGAATGTCAATTTCATATTTGCTAATTTAAGAAACTCTGTTGCTAATATTAAGTTCCAGAATAATGCAAATATTGACGGACAGACTGATTTTACTTTGTTGAATACATATGCAACAGATAAGAAAGTAGGAAAAGCTGCATTTACTTTTGTCGGAACAGGAATATCTGGTACAGTTAAAGCTTCTGCTATTACATGCTTTAGTACTACAGGTAATGTTTTGACTGTTGATGAGTGGAAAACAAAAGTTCCTGCTACAGTTATAGTTTCAGAATAATTTTAATCGGTAGAGGGTATATGTTTATATACTCTCTACAATAACAATAAAATAATATCATGAGAATAAATAAGTTAAAAATGTTATCCTACTTGGCAATACCTCTTTTTATGTCATGTTCGGATTCATTAATGGATGGATATATATCAACCATTGAAGGAGAAAGCCAGGGAGAAGAAGAGAAGGTACCGGTTGAAGTGCTTACCACTTATGAGTGGCCGGTAGAAGAAGGGCAGGCAAAGCTGTCTGAGCATTATAAAGTTTATGTTACAGTAGATGGAGAAGAGGAAAAGGAAATTCAGGTGTTACAATCTGATGCCATAGTAGAGAAATATGATTTGGCAGGTAATTATATAGGAGATGATTTACAGGCTGAATATACTAAGCAACGTACATTCTCTTTTGTGCCAGTGACATATGATCCTACTCAGGACAAGAAGCTTACATTCAGGGTGGAAACTTTGGATGGATATTCCGTTTCGAATGTTCAGATATCTCCAAAAAGTTATAGCATCGAGCCGGCAAGCAATGGAAATTCAATAACATTTACAGTTGATGCAGCCAATAAGTACCTTGCTGTGAACTTTGATGACCCAAATAATATTGTAAATGTTCCTTTAGGACAAGGTGGCCCTTATGATTGGATTAAACACATGTTGTGTATATTTGTGGATCCGGTAGAAACTTTGAAACCTAATGCTGCACGTCAGAATGTTGTATACTATTCTAAAGACCTCTCGGAAACGGATTTGGCCAATGCAGAAGTGATTTACTTTAAACCTGGATATCATAATCTTAAGGCTGATGGCCCTCGTGGATCAATGATAAATGAACATGGTGGTTTGACCATTACAGCCAACCAGAAGGTTTATATAGAAGGAGGTGCTTTTGTAGAAGGTTATATTTTGAGACGTAATTATGGTGATAGTAATCAGGCTGTTTATGGTCGTGGTATTCTGTCCGGTCGTCAGTATATGTGGCAGCCTAGTGAAAATGATAGGATTGTTTCACAAATGATTATAGCAGGTAATAATGCAGTATTTGATGGAATAATTGTTATGGAATCTCCTCATCACGGTATTGTCCCAACTAACAATGCTACTTTTAATAATGTGAAGTTTTTAGGCTGGCATTGTAATAATGATGGATTGCGTCCGGGATTAAATTCTAAAGTTTACAATTGTTTTATCAGAGCTTGCGATGATTTCTTTTATAACTATACACTTGACATAAAAGATTGCGTGCTTTGGCCTGCTTTTAATGGTAGTATATTGACTAACGGGTGGGCAGCTATTGATATCGGTGGTTCTGTAATGGAGAATATTGATATTATTTTCCCTGAATGGTTTAATATGGGTAATAATAGGGGGCTTATTATGTCACAGAATGATTATTCGTATAATCCTCCTGTTAATGCTCCTACTACAGTATTGAGAAATATTAGGATTGAAGGTAAAATACCTGGATTTGTAAATTTAAAACCGAATTCTAATTATATCTATTATAATGCTGCGACAAATACAAATCATAAAGAACCTACAAAAATTCAGTTAGCTTCCAAGGCAGAACTTGGTTGGATGGGAGATATCCTTATGGAAAACATAACTATTGAGGAGCAGGCAAATTCTAAAACAAACCTCATTCAAGGTGCCAAAACAATAGGTGAAACTCAAGCTCCTATCGTGAAAGATGACCCTACAGCTGTCTGGTGGGTAAAGGATATAACATTCCGCAATATAACAATAGGAGGCGAGAAATTAACCAATGAAAATAAGGATAGATGGTTCAAAATAGATTCAGAAACCACTCAAAATATAGTTTTTGAGTAATATTTGGGTAAAAATGGATGATTGAACAAAAAATGTGTATAAAATAACCAGTCTTAACACAGCTGTTTGGGTAATTTTGCAATAAACAAACAGCTGATGTTTTTAAATGTAGAATTAAAATAATATTATGGAAGCAAACAAAAAAAAGATAGGGCTTAGGTTTCCGCGAAGATATTCGCTTGCTGCGATGCTTCTTTTTTCGGGTATGAGTGTAAACGTTATTAATGCAAACGATTATCCGATTTCTTCTTCAATACAGCAGGATGGTTTCGTTGTAAAAGGTGTTGTGTTAGATCAAAATGGAGAAACCCTTATCGGTGTAAATGTTCTTGAAGAAGGTACAACTAATGGTACAATTTCTGATTTCGATGGAAATTTTACATTGAAGGTTTCTAATAAAAATGCAAAAATCAGAATTTCATATATCGGTTTTAATGATCAGGTCATCGAGGCAAAAGATGGGCTTGTCAAGGTTGTAATGACTGAAGCTTCGGAAGTTCTTGAAGAAGTCATAGTAGTAGGTTATGGTGCTCAGAAAAAAGAGAGTGTAGTAGGATCTATTGCACAGGTTACAGGAGAAAAGTTGAAATCAAAAGGATCAATGTCTAACTTGACTGATGCTTTGAGTGGTGCAATGCCTGGTGTAACCGTAATGACAACTAACGGTAATCCTGGAGGTGGAGGTGAATATGGTGCAGACTCACAGATTTTAATCCGTGGTATGAATACATGGAATAATGCCGGACCTCTTATCCTTGTGGATGGTATGGAACGTTCAATGAATGATATTGATGTGAATGAAATTGAAAGTTTTTCTGTACTTAAAGATGCTTCTGCTACAGCAGTTTTTGGTGTGAAAGGTGCGAATGGTGTAATTCTTATTAACACCAAACGTGGTGAGAAAGGAAAGACTAAGGTTTCTGCTGAAGCTAATATTGCCATTAAATCATTATCTAAGGTTGAGAAACCAGTAGATTCATATACTGCTAGATTGGCAAGAAACTATGCTATATTGAATGAATTGCCTTTATATGGAAATCAGTATTGGCAGTATTATACTTCGGCTAATGAATTGGAATTATATCGTAGTCAGGTAGAACCTGAAAAATATACTAATGTTGACTGGCAGGATTATATGTTGAAAGATGCTGCTTATTCAACAAAGTATAATGTTAATATTTCAGGAGGTACTGATTTTGTGAAATATTTTACATCATTAGGTTATGTATACGATGGTGATATTTTCGATACAGGAACAAATTCCAGAGGATATAGTCCTGCATTTAGATACGATCGTTTTAACTTCCGAACAAACCTTGATTTTAGTTTGACCAAGACTACGCAGTTTAAAGTAAACTTGAGTGGATATTATGGAAAACAGCAGACACCTGCCAATGGTGTTCATAATATGTGGTACTCAGTATATAAATATTCACCATCTTCTGCTTTACCTATTTATAGTGACGGAACTTATGGTATGGATTATGCAGAGGCTGACCGATTGGGATTTAACGGATATTTTTATATGATGGCCAATGGTACAAAGGTTACTAACCGTACATCAATCACTACAGACTTTGAGTTGCAGCAGAAGCTTGATTTCATAACCAAAGGTTTGAGTTTTAAAGGGCGTTTTTCTTTTGATAATTATTTTACCTCATTAGGTTCGCAAATTACAGATGCTCTAACAAATTATCAGAGAAAAATTTGGGATAGAACAAAGAACGAATGGGTTTATGAAACACCGGCTACAGGAAATGACGGATTTGATTTTTATCCTGATCCATTGGGGTATAGTACAGAATACCTGAATGCAACAACAGCTAATCAGACTAGAAGAAATATGTATTACGAGATGTCTCTTTCTTATAACAGACGTTTTGGAGTACACAATATAGGAGCACTTGCTTTGTTTAGCCGTCAGGAATATGCAACTGGTAGTGTTTGGCCAAGTAAACGTGAGGACTGGGTAGGACGTGTAACTTATGACTATGATGGTAAGTATCTGGCAGAAGTCAATGCAGCATATAATGGTTCGGAAAAATTCGGACCTGGACATAAATTTGACTTGTTCCCTTCATTGGCTATAGGATGGAGAGTAAGTGAAGAAAAATTTATGAAAGAACACCTACCATTTGTTTCAAACTTGAAACTTAAATATTCTATAGGTCTTGTAGGTAATGATAATCTTCCTGGTGTAGGTCAATGGCCTTATGTAACAACATGGAATGAATATAAAAACGGTGATGTGATTTTTTCTGGATCAGGTTATCCGTACTTTGGTTATCCAACACCCAAAATTACTCCATATCCTATCTTTATAGAAGGAACACCAGGTAATCCTGATTTGCGTTGGGAAAAGGCTCGTAAACAGAACTATGGTATAGAATTAGGTTTGTTCAATAGTCTTATCACAGCTAATATTGATATCTTTAATGAACATAGATACGATATGCTTGTAGGTTCAACAGATAGAAGTGTGCCGGATTTCTACGGACAGACTCCACCGGCTGCAAACCTTGGTATAGTTGATTCACACGGAGCAGAATTGGAATTTAAAATCCAGAAAAACTGGAAAGACTGGGGGGTATGGGGTTCATATAGTTGGACTTTAGCAAAGAATAAGATTATTTATAAGGAAGACCCTGAACTGAAACCTGACTATCAGAAGGCTGCTGGTTATTCTATCAATCAGATCAAACCTCAGATTTCTACAGGAATTATCCAAAGCTGGGATGATTTGTATACAGGTGTTCTTTATGAAGACGCAAGTACAAATAGCAAACTTCTTCCAGGACAATACAGATTGCTGGATTACAATGGTGATGGTATAATAAACAATAATGATGGTGCTGCATGGGGATATTCAACCTATCCACAGAACACTTATAGCTTTGCGGTTGGTGTATCATATAAAGGATGGAGCCTGAGTTGTCAGTTCTATGGAGCCTATAATGTGACAATCAATGCTTATGAAGCACAATCTGAGTTTGATTACAATTCGGATACAGTGATTGAAAGTGTTTTGAATGAAACATGGACTCCTGAATATCATGGAGATGGAACGTATAGAGCCTTGAGTATGGCTGCAAAGAGTCCTGTAGGAACCGCAAACTATTACGATGGTTCGTATCTGAGACTTAAAACTGCAGAGTTGAGCTATACCTTCCCTAAAGCATGGATGAACAAACTTTCGATAGGTGGATTGAGATTATATGTAAACGGTAATAACCTCTTCTTCTGGAGTGCTTTGCCTATTGATATTGAAGGATCTAACTTTTCATTGAAGAGTTATCCTAATACAAAACAGATAAATTTTGGTGCTAACATAAGTTTTTAAATTGATGCAATATGAAAAAGATGTTTTTTTCTCTGCTGCTTTGCTCTCAAATGATATTTGTCGGTACATCGTGTACAGATTATCTGAGCGTACCGGTAGAGGCTGATAAAAATATTGAAGAAATATTTGGCGATTACTATAATTTCCAGGGATACGTTGACCAATTGTACTTATATGTAAAGGACCCTATAGTTCAGCATATCACAACTGACTATTCCTTCGGTGGTGAGTGCTATGGAACTACAACATGGTCTACTGGTTATAATGCCGTGAATGGACTTTATAAACATTATCTTACCAGAGGTTATTTAAGTACGGATACTGAGAATATGTCAGCTGGTGTATGGGTAGGATGGAGAGGTATTCGTGCTGCCAATATTGCTTTGCAGAATTTCGATATGTTGCAAGGTACAGAATCTGAAAAGAATTATATAAAAGGTCAGATTTTATTCTTGCGTGCATTTTTCCACCAGGAAATCCTTGCAGCATGGGGTTCTATACCGTTCATTGAAGATGTATTGGTTGATGAATTCAAATTGCCACGTTTTGGAGAATATACAGCAAAGGATGGTAAAACATATTACGGATATCAGGCATGTGCATTAAAGATTGCCGACGATATGCAGGAAGCTGCCGAATTATTGCCTGTAGCATGGGATAATGACGTTGCAAATAGAGGACGTTGTACTGCATTGGCTGCTTTGGCGTATAAAACAAGAGCTTTGGTATATGCAGCATCTCCTTTAATGAGCGAATATTCCGGAACATCTATAACTGACCTAAAGCCTGCAGTAGTCAATACTGATTTGATGAGGATGGCTGCTGAGTCTGCTTCTGCTGCTATAAAAATGGCAGAGGACAATGCATCTATATACGGATTGCTAGACTGGGAACATTATACTGATATGTTTTATACTGTTGACGGAAATACTTTTCCTTGGAGTAAGGAAACCATTTGGGGTAAATATAATAACTTGAAAGGTAATACTTTCATTTTGAATACTATAGGACGTATTCATTTGCCTGACAACTCTGTATTCGGAGGAAATGCCGTAAATTGTACTCCTACACAGAATTATGTTGATTTGTTCGAAATGAAGGATGGAAGTCTTTATAAACAGGAATATGACGGGCAGACATATATGGATGGAAACGTTCAGAAATGCAAGATGTGGGATGATAGAGATCCTCGTTTCCGCAGAGCTATATATGTAGATAGAGATAATCCGGGAGATACAGACGCAACAATCTTGCATCTATATAATGGAGGTAAAACCAGAAATGCTGACAACTGTCAGACACCATACTTTATACATAAATATTGGCCATGGAATTGCAATAAGACTGATAATGGAACAGAATATAATAATATGAGAATGATGGTTCCTCTAATGCGCCTTGCTGAGGTATATCTGTTGTATGCTGAGGCTGTATATCAGGCAACACAAGATGCAAATCAGACAATCGGAGAATGTGGATATACTGCATTGGAAGCCGTAAATAAGGTAAGGGAAAGAGCAGGACACGTAAAGACTACCGCAACAGGTGGAGCACATGGAGATTTTATTAAAATGATTCTTAACGAACGTGCAGTAGAATTTTGTTTCGAAGGCCAGTATTGGTATGATATTCGCAGATACAAGATTGGAGAAACAATGAGTAAGGAAGCTATCCAGACATTGGATTTCGAGAAGGACTGGACTAAGTTTACACGCAGAACATTGCTTAACCGTACTTTTGATGCTCCAAAACACTATTGGGTACCATTCCCTACAGATTTGACTAAGATGTATCCTGAATTCCCTCAGAATGTAGGATGGGAGTAAACTTAAAATATAATAAGATATGAAAAATAAAAGAGTACTAAATTCTTTATTGGCACTGCTTTCTGTGAATTTGGTGTTTGCGCAGAATGTAATGCCTCAGGAAGATACGGATAATAAAAAAAGTGAGGAGGTAAACCTTGCTTATCAAAAAATGGATTTGAGGAAAACTACAGGTAGTGTTTCTGTTGTAAATCCGGATGAAACTTTTGAATATGATTCGCGTCAGGACATAAAGTCTGCAATTCAGAACAAAATAACAGGTCTTACGGGAGTTAATCTTCATGGCTTGGGTGATGTTATTTATGTTGTAGATGGAGTTGTAAGAGATATAGAATATCTTAATATTCTGGAAGTGGAACAAATTACTGTTCTTAAAGACGCAGTGTCACGAGTTTTGTATGGTGCTGATGGAGATACAGGTGTTGTTCTGATAACAACCAAAAAAGGTGATATAGGAAAGAATAAAATCAAATTTAATGTTGAATATGGTTTACAGAAGGCAATAGCATATCCTGAGTATCTTGATGCAGCAGGTTATATGGAAACTTATAATCGCGCATACTTGAATGATGGTGGATCAAAAGATGCTCTTCCTTTTTCTACTCAACTTATCAATAATACCAGAAATAATGTAGATCCTTTTCTTTATCCAGACGTAGATTATTATGGTGATGCATTTGTAAAAGATGTCGTAAATTTCAGTAATGTCTATGGTGAAGCTTCCGGTGGTACAGATAAGGTAAGATATTATATGAATCTTGGATGGAAGCGAAACGAACAGTGGTATAAGGCTGCCGACAGCAATGTTCAGGATGTTCTTAGTGTAAGAGGAAAGGTTGATTTCGATGTTACTAAATGGTTGCGCATGAACATGGATGCAGTGGCTGTTTTCGATATATTGAATATGCCAAATGTAAATACTTATGATAATAATGGTGTAGAAACAGATAATTTCTGGACAAAGGCATCAACATATCTTCCGCATTCATTTCCATTGCTTATACCTACAGACAGAATTACCAATATGGCAGAGTTGACAGGTGTAAAAACTATCGAGGGCAAATACCTTCTAGGAGGTACTTCCGTATATCAGGACAACTTGCTTGGAGATTTGTCACAGAAAGGTAATGTTACACAAATGGACAGATATGTGCAGTTCCGTACTGGAATGGATCTTGACTTGAATGGAATTACAAAAGGGTTGACTGCAAATGGAATGTTGAGTTACGAGTTTACAAATAAATATTTCCAGTTGATAGATAATTCATATGCTATCTACGAAATAGGAAATGTAGACATGCAGAATAGATTTGCTGTAACTAAGATTGGTAACGACAAGTCTACCACATCACAAACCATTGATTATAAAAACATGGATTTCGGTAGAAAAATGCAGGCACACTTAACATTGAACTATAACAGAAAGTTCGGTGTATTCGATGTCTCTGCTCTTATTCTTGGAAACTTGAAAAAGTATTGGGCTAATGCTGTAGCGCAGGATGTAAAGAAAATGTCATATGGATTTTCTGCAAACCTTATGTACGATGACAAATACATAATAGAGGCTTCAGGTTTGAATCAGGGAAGTAATAAATTAAATCCTGATGACAGATGGGGTTATTCTTCAAGCTATGGTGCAGCCTGGATTATGAGTAATGAAGGTTTTATGAAGGATAATGGCATAGTAGATTATCTTAAGATTAGAGCCAACTATGGAGTTCTGCTGAATGATAACTGGACATTAGGTAATTATAACGGTTATTTTCTGTATGATTCCAATTATACAAATTCTTATGCATGGAGTTATAATAATGGTGCATTAAAAAACAACTCTCTTTTGATTACTTCATTGGGTAATATCTATTCTTGGCAGAAGAGAAAAGAACTAAACGTAGGATTTGAAGCTAGTTTGTTTGATAATCGTACATGGATTGAGGCTGCATATTTTAATAGCCTATATGAAGACCAGCTTACAGAAATGAAGAATTCCACTCCGTTTACAATGGGAAATGTGTCTGTGTTCGAGAATTATAATTCAACCAGATATCAAGGTTTCGAAGTAGGCATCAGTCATACAGAAAAGTGGAATAAATTCTCTCTTACTGCAGGATTAAATTACATGTATACTACATCAGAAATCCTGCAATATGAAGAGCAGATATACGATAAGGATACAAACAAGCATTTGACCCGTGTAGGAAAATATGCAAATTCATTATTTGGATATGAAGCATTAGGATTGTATTCTGAAGCAGACTTTGATGAAAATGGAAATCTTGTAGAAGGCTTGCCTACTACAACATTCGGAACTGTAAGACCGGGTGATATCAAATATAGAGATTATAATAATGATGGAACTATTACAGAAGATGACCAATATCTTTTGGGAAGAAGTGGAAATAATCATTTCTTTGCTTTGAACGTTAATTTGAAATATGACAGATGGAATTTGTATATTCAAGCTAACGGTGGTTTCGGAGGAAAAGGTTTTATGAATAGTGACTATTATTGGTTCAAAGGTAATGAGGCAAAATACAGTGAGTATGCGTTATTGGCATATAATCCTGATGCTCCTGATTTAAATGCTGCTTATCCAAGACTTACACTGACAAGTGGTAATAATAACTACAGAAATTCTACATTCTGGATGTACGACAGAAGTCAGATTTCACTTTCAGCATTGCAGTTAAGCTATGATTTCAAGATGAAAGAAAATTCTGCAGTAAAAGGACTTCAGGCATATTTGCGTGGCAGTAACTTATTTATGATAGCCAAAGATAAGAAGATTCTAGAACTCAATGTTGGTTCTGCTCCACAGAACAGAGTTTTTGCTTTAGGACTTGTAGCAACATTCTAATATAATTTTATATGAAAAAGTTAAATAAAATATATGCAGTGATTTTTCTGGCAATGGGATTGGTCTCTTGTTCCGATTTCCTTGACGAGAACAATCAAGACGGACGATATGATAATGAAATAGTTTGGGCAAATCCTAAATTGGCCGAAGGGGTATTGTTGAAAGCATATAATATGCTCCCTAATGACTATACGGAAAAGTATGATTATGGAACAGATGATATGGCAACAAACCTTGTAACAGATAATACAGTTACTATGGCTACAGGAGGCTGGACATCGCGTAATACACCATTTGGAAATGAGTATAAGAATGCTTTCCAGGCTATATTACACATCAACGATTTTCTTGAAAATATGTCGAAGGTGGATTTTGCACCATTGAGTGATGAAGCTGTAAAACAACAGTATCAAGACAAATTGAGAGGTGAAGCTTATGCTTTAAGAGCATGGTGGCAGGCAAAACTTCTTACTATTTATGGTGGTAAAGATAACGATGGTAATCTATTGGGATATCCTATTGTAATCAATACAATAAAAGATGTTGAATCAGCTAAGTTGCCAAGAGATTCATATGCAGATTGTGTAAACCGTATTTTACAGGATTGTGATGAAGCTTTAAAGACTCTTCCGTTAAAATGGGAAGGTTCAGATAGAGTTATGGGCTCTTCAAACATCAATAGAATGAATGGTTTATCTGTTATGGCTCTTAAGGCAAGGGTTCTTCTAACTGCAGCTAGTGATGCATTCAAAGAAAGTGGATATACAATGCAGCAGGCGGCAGAAGCGGCGGCCGCTGTAATGAAGGTAAATGGAGGATTGGACAACTTGTCTAATACCAAGGGATTGACTTTCTATAATTTAGGAACTGCAGAAGCTGATAAAGAGTATTTAAATACTTGTCAGGAAGTATTATGGTATTCTTCAATAACCAACTCTTCAAATAGAGAATCAAGAATGTTTCCACCATCTATTTTAGGAAAGGGTGAAATAAATCCATCGCAGAATCTGGTAGACTGTTTCCCTGACAAGAATGGTTATCCGGTTGACCAATCTACAGTTTTTACAAAAGACGATCCTTTTGCAAACAGAGACAAACGATTGGATCTGTATATCTATCATAATGGCTCACAGATTGGTGGAGCAAATAATACAACAGTCAATACAGTTACCGGTGATGATAAGATAGGAAGTAAAACTACTTCAACTCGTACAGGATATTATATGAGAAAACTTTTGGATGAGGCTGTTTCTCTTACTGTAGGAAATGTTATAACAACTCCGCATTATCATGTTCGTATGCGATATACAGAAGTTTTGCTTAACTTTGCAGAAGCAGCTAATGCTGCAAGTGGACCGGATGTTCAGATTGAAGGATTTTCAGCAAGACAAGTAATAAATGCTTTACGTAAGAGAGCTGGAATAACAGACGAAACATATGTTAATAGTCTTGATACTGAAGGTATGACTAAACTAATCAGAAATGAAAGACGTATTGAGTTGTGTTTTGAAGGTTTCAGATTTTGGGATTTGCGCAGATGGATGGATACACAGACTATGAATGAGAGTGTAAAAGGTTATGATGCATCATCGCAGAAAACATTTGAAGTAGAAACAAGAAAATATGATGATTATATGATATATGCTCCTATTTCTTATTCTGAAACACAAAAGTATGGATTACAACAGAATTATGGATGGGAATAAAGTTTGAACTTATAAAATAAGTATTATGAAAAAATTTTATATTGTATCTTTATTGGGTCTTGCAGCTGTGTTGGGCAGCTGCAGAAACCAATATCATGAATTTGAAAGCACACAGGAACAGGCTGTTTATTTTCCTGCACAGTATCCTGTAAGGACTCTTGTACTGGGAGAGTCTCGTTTGGATAATTCCATTGATTTGCAAAATGCATTCCATGTAGGAGTAGTAGTGGGTGGAGGATATGAAAACGAAAAGTCCTGGAACGTTGATTTTGAAGTAGATCCGAGCTTGGTACCGGAAGGGATGAAAGCAACTAATGCAGATGGAGAGGAGGTAGAAGTAAAGATCTTGCCTGATTATTATTATACGCTGGAACCTGAAAATTCAGTAGTAATTCCTAAAGGAAGTTTTAACGGATTGATAAGAGTGAATTTGTCTGATGCTTTTTTTGAAGACCCCAATGCTAACACGTTTAATTATGTATTGCCTATAAAAATTACAGATTCTACTTGTCCTAAAATTCTTTGGGGAACACCTACTGTAGAGAATGCTAACATTCACGATGCATCACACTGGTCTACAACTGACAAGCCAAGATATTTTACACTTTTTGGAGTGAAATTTATAAATATGCTTGATGGTGTATTTTTCCATAGAGGTAAACAATTCAAGATGGACGCAGAAGGAAATTTCGTGCTTGAAAAGGAATTTGCATATGATGAGTTTGAAAAGGGAAATACTGCAAATCTCAAGACTGTTGTAAGAAATAAGTCTACTTATGACAGAATGGGTGAATGGCAGGATGGAGATAAATACCAAACTGTATTGGAATTCACAGAGAAAGAGTATGGTGAAGGAGTAATTGAGGTTACTGCACCCGAGGGAGCAGAATATAGAGTTTATGGAACTGGTAAGTATTACGATTCTACTACTACATTTGCCAAAGAACATGGCTCATGGATGGTTGATCCGAATACTGGTGAAAAAGTGCCTTATCTTACAATGACACTAGATTATTTCGTTGAAGATTTGAATGGTGCTGATTATCAATTCCAGGATACTTTGGTATTTAGAAATAATAATGTTGTATTTGAAACATTTACTCCAATAGTGCCAGCTGAATAAATAGTGGCAACGTAATATGGATTAAGCCTGTCATTTTAAATCATGATTTGAATGGCAGGCTTATTTTGTACACTACAATCATTATAGTGTACAAAAACTATAACAATTGATGTGTATGTTATATACTTTTGCATCAGTAAATTATTTTAATATTAAAACTTAAAGTCTTTATGAGAAAAATATTTATGCTTTTCGTTTGTCTTTTGATGGCAAACCTTTTTGCATTCGCAGACAATTCAACATTCAGAAATCCTATTCTTTCTGGTTTTCATCCGGATCCTTCAATATGCAGGGTAGGCGATGATTATTATATGGTGAACTCTTCTTTCGAGTGGTTTCCGGGTATTCCTATTTATAAGAGCAAGGACCTTGTGAACTGGAAACTCATTGGCTATGGCGTTACTCGTCCGGAACAGATGCAGTTTGCAGACGGTCTTCAGGACTCAAGAGGTATTTATGCAGTAACCATTAGGTATCATGAAGGTCTGTTTTATCTGATAACTACTTGTGTACAGTGTGATGGAAATTTCTATATCACTGCTAAAGATCCTGCAGGTCCGTGGAGCGACCCGGTATGGTTGCATTCACAGGGTATAGACCCATCTTTGTTTTGGGATGAAGACGGTAAGTGCTATTACGTAGGTCATGGAAATATGTCGAGAAAAAGCGACTGGCCTGAAAAGAATGGTGCTTGGCTTCAGGAACTTGACACAAAACAGGGAAAACTGGTTGGCAAGAGAGTACAGCTCACTCATGGTCATGCATCGAATGCACGATGGACAGAAGGACCACATATTTATAAAATAGACGGAAAATATATGTTGCTGGTGGCCGAAGGAGGAACCGGATATCATCATTCTGTAACAGTGTTCCATAGTGACAGTATCTGGGGGCCATACATTCCGGACCATGCAAATCCGGTGCTTACACACAGACATCTCGGTAAGGATTCAAAAATAAATTCTGTTGGACATGCTGACCTGGTGCAGACACAGAAAGGCGACTGGTGGGCAGTATCTTTAGGAAAAAGAAAGTTCGACGGAGGAACATATCTGGCAAGAGAGACTTTCCTTATGCCTGTGGAATTCCAGAAACTGGAAGGTATGAAATATAAAACTCCTATATTCAATCCGGGAAAAGGTATGATACAGGAGGTGTGCGAGCGTCCTGACCTGCCTTGGACACCGGTAGAAAAGCCGGCTGTAAGGGATGATTTCAATAACGATACTCTGGCTTTGGAGTGGAATTTCCTTCGTACTCCAATGGAAAAATGGTACGACATAAAGGACGGAAGTATGCAAATAAAGCTTCGTCCTCAGGTGGCAGATAGCTTGGTAAATCCTTCACTTATTGCAAGACGAATAGAACATATAGACTTTACGGCTTCAACAAAAGTGAAATTTTCTACAAGAAAGACAAATGAACAGGCAGGTATAATAGTATACCGCTCAAGCAAGGGATTTGCACTCTTCGTAAAAGAAAAAAAAGATGTAGCTTTATATGAAGTAACTAAAAAAGGACGTAAAGAAGTGGCGCGTATGCCATACACCAAGCAGGAAGCTGTAATGACAGTAACTTCAGACGGCATGAATCTTCATTTCTTCTACGGCGAAAACGAGAAGACACTTGCAGATATGGGTGTCGTGATACCATTACACGTGATTTCAGATGAACAAAACAATGGATTCAATGGCCCTTATGTTGGAATGTATGCTACATCTAATGGAAAATCGTCAAAGAATTCAGCAAAGTTTGATTGGTTTGATTATTCATACGAAGACAGATACAATAAATAAAACAGAATAACATGTTTCCCAATATACTAAATGTTAGACAAGCTTCAATGTTTCCTGTGCTCTCAATTTTCGCTTCTTTCGCTTTTACAGATATAGAGGCACAGGAGGCTGAGAAGCCTAATATCATATTCGTTCTGGCAGACGATATGAGTTATAGAGATTTGAGCTGTTACGGACAGCAAAGATATAGAACACCCAACATCGACAGTCTGGCAATGCAGGGAGTGCGTTTCAGTCAGGCATATGCTGCTGCCCCTGAGTCAGCTCCTTCACGCTGCTGTATGCTTACAGGCCTGCACACCGGTCATTCATCAGTAAGAATGAACTCCAGTGCACGCGGACAGGACAATATACTTGACAGCGATATTACAGTAGCTGAAGTGTTGAAAACGGCTGGCTATAATACAGCTTTCGTAGGTAAATGGGGTATAGGTCTTCAGGGAACGGAAGGTGTTCCATATAAGCAGGGATTCGATTACTGTTTCGGGTTCTACGACCAGACTGAGGCTCATACCTATATACCTGATTATCTGTTTGAAAATGACAAGAAAGTTCTGTATCCACAAAACGCAGGATTCGAGATGGCCCGCCGATACGATTATAAGGGTAACAAGCCACAGAATACTTATGATGAGAACGGACAGCTTTATATCAAGGAATTGAAAGATCCGTATGGTTATGCATATTCTGAAAATGAAATGCAAAAATCGGCAATGAAATTTCTTGAAAGTCATAAGAATACTGATGGCAAAAATCCTTTCTTTTTATATTATGCTACACAGTTGCCTCATGGTCCTGTAATAGTTGATAATATAGGAGAAATGGCACAACCGTCCGATGTCAACCAATTATCGCGCGAATGGGGAGCTATGGTGATAAAGCTTGACAAGTTTGTAGGCGAACTTGTGGCATATCTTAAAAAGACAGGTCAGTATGACAATACAATAATATTTTTTGCATCAGACAACGGCTATTCCATGTGTGGGTACACCGAAAGAGGAAATGGTCCGTCATGGCCGGACGATCCTTGGCTGAAGAATAAAGGTCCGTTCAGAGGAGGAAAGTTCACAGCTCAGGAAGGTGGACTTAGAGTGCCGTTCTTTGTGTCGTGTCCATCGAAGTTCAAACCAGAAGTGATTAGTACTCCGGTATGGCTCCCAGACTTCTTCCCTACAGCAGCCGATATTGCCGGTCTTGATCCTTATGCCAACAAGACTGACGGCAAGACACTTTTACCTCTGTTGAAAGGTAATAAGGATGAATACGTTGGTCATGAATATCTATATTTTTCACGTGGAAAGGAACAGGCTGTCAGGATTGGTGCATTCTCGGCATATCGTCCGGACAAAAATTCACCTGTAGAACTTTATCTGACGGAAGAAGATACATATTGGGAAAGAAATCTTGCTTTCAACTATCCTGATGTGGTAAAAAAAGCTGTTGAAATAATGGAAACTTCTTTCACACCTCATCCGTGGTATTGGACTCCGGATGAAACCTTTGCAGATTATCAGAAAAAGGTCAAAAAGGCAAGGGAAACAGGAAATATACTTCCTGTATATAGACCTAACGGAATAGAATCATTCCCTTGGGAGAAGAAAAAATAAAATGTCTTGTCGTTTCAATCAAAACGTGGGTGTGTCAAAACCCATTTTCTGAAAAATGAACTTATAATTTGATATTTGAACATTCTAAAAGACTAAATAAAGGGCCGTATCATTACTCAATACAGAGTTTGATAAAGCCCTTTAAAACATTATAGTTACAATCTGTAACTTTGAGGAGAGGAGTAGTCATTTTAGTTTTGACACACCTTCGTTTTTAGGTAAAAATCAGAGACTGTTATTAATCCAACAATCCAGAAAATGAATTACTGTAAATAAATTATATACTTTTATTAAAATCTGATATAATGAATAACAAATATCTTTTTTCAACATTAATATTATCAAGTATCATCATCAGCGTCCAGGCAGAGAATAACCGTCCGAATATTTTACTTATATTAGCGGATGATATGGGATATAGTGATATAGGTTGCTATGGAGGTGAAATTCCTACACCCAATATTGACCGATTGGCAGAAAACGGTGTAAGGTTGTCTAATTTTTATAATACCTCAAGAAGTTGCCCTTCAAGAGCAAGTCTTATGACGGGGTTGTTTCAGCATCAGGCTGGCATCGGTCAGATGAGTGAAGACCCATTGGGGAAATACCAACCTAGTGTAAAACATAATGATTGGGGGACAGAAGGATATAAAGGTTTCTTGAACAGAAATTGTGTAACTATAGCCGAAGTATTGAAGAATTCCGGATATCATACTTATATGGTAGGGAAATGGCATTTGGGTATGCACGGAATGGAAAAATGGCCATTACAGAGAGGTTTTGATAGGTTCTATGGAATATTATCTGGAGCATGTAGTTATCTTCGTCCTTCAGGGGGAAGAGGATTGACGTATGATAATCAGAAGCTTCCTACACCAGAAGAAGGATATTATACTACGGATGCATTTACCGACTATGCATTGAAATTTGTGGATGAGCAGAAAGATGATAATCCATTTTTTATGTATGTAGCATACAACGCACCACACTGGCCATTGCAGGCTCACGAAGATGATATCAATAAGTTTGTAAAATATTATAGAGAAAGAGGTTGGAATGAAGTACGTGACAACCGAAGACAGAAAATGATAGAATATGGTCTTATAGATAAGGAGTGGAGTTTTTCTGAATGGGAGAACAGAAAATGGGATGAACTTTCTGATACGGAAAAAGACGAAGCTGCATATCGTATGGCTGTATATGCTGCTCAAGTTCATTGTATGGACAGAAATATAGGGCGTATATTAGATAAACTTGAAGAACTGAAACAATTGGATAATACGCTAATATTTTTCCTTAGCGATAACGGAGCTTGTGCTGAACCATATAAAGAGTTAGGAGGAGGAAATATAAACGATATTAATAATCCGTCAAAGTCCGGATCCGTTTCTTATGGCAGAGCTTGGTCGCAGGTTAGTAACACACCATATAGGAAATATAAGAATCGTAGTTATGAGGGTGGAATATCTACTCCTCTGGTGGTTAGTTGGAAAAGTGTTATAAAATCCAATAAAGGTAATATTATTGATGTGAAAGGGTATTTGCCTGATATTATGCCTACTATAATTGAGGCAACCGGAAGCTCCTATCCGCAGCAATATCATGGAGATAATGAAATTTATCCACTCGTTGGTTATAGTATGCTGAGAAACCTCAAAGGTGAAAGTGCAGATGAAATTCATGACTATATGTATTGGGAACATGGCTCTAATGCAGCATGCCGTAAAGGTGATTGGAAAGCAGTCAGATGTGGTGAAAATGGGACGTGGGAGCTTTATAACTTAAAAACTGACAGAACGGAACGTTATAATATAGCTGATAAAAATCAGGAAATACTTAAAGAACTGATAGAAAAATGGGAAAAATGGGCTATCGAATATAAAGTTTATCCAAAAAGAAATAAATAGATAGTTTAAAATATAATTCTAATATAAAAAGCGACATATGAAAAAGTTTATAATGTTATTGTTGGTTTCATTATCTATTGTTTCATGTAGTGATATCAAATATCAGAAAACAGAAGTCTCAATAGTAGGTGAGGAGTTTTATATTAATGGTCGGCCGACATTCGAAGGTAAGACATGGAGAGGTATGAAAATACAAGGACTTCTTCCTAATGCGCGTCTTGTAAACGGAATATTTGATGACAAAACAGATTCTACACGTTATAAGTGGGCTTATCCTGACACCAAAGTTTGGGATGCCGACAGAAATACGAGTGAGTTTGTGGAGAATATGCCTATATGGAAAGATAAAGGACTCCTGGCTTTTACAATAAACCTGCAAGGTGGAAGTCCTGAAGGATATTCCGAAAATCAACCTTGGTATAACTCGGCTATTTTGCCAGACGGCAGTCTTGACGAACAATATATGAAGCGTCTGAAACTGATTCTTGATAAGGCCGATGAACTGGAGATGGTTGTGATACTTGGACTGTTCTATGTAGGTCAGGAGAAATTTATAAATGATGCCGCTGCTGCAAAGAACGGTATCAGAAACGCTGTGGAATGGGTTCTGAAAAATGATTACAGAAATGTGTTGCTGGAGATAAACAATGAATGTGACTTCTTTAAGCTTGACGGATTAAGTCCTGAAACAGTTCATAAATCAATAGAATATGCCAAAACGATAACTTACAACGGAAGACGTTTGTTGGTAAGTACAAGTTACGCAGGAAAAATTGTTCCCAGTGATAAGGTAATTGCTGCGTCTGATTATATATTACTTCATGGTAATGGCGTTTGGAAGCCGGAAAGAATAACTCTCCAGGTAGATTCAGTGAGAAAATCGCCTGCATATACAATTAAGCCTATTGTATACAATGAAGATGACCATTTCAAATTCGATAAGGAAGTAAATAATTTTGTCAAGGCTACCGAGGCTTATGCATCGTGGGGATATTTTGACTTCAGGAAGAAAGATGAACTTTTTGAACAAGGTTTTCAATGTATTCCTGCCGATTGGGGAATCAACAGCGAGAGAAAGAAAGGATTCTTCAATATACTTACCGAGTGGAAGAATGCAGAATAGTTCAATATTTTTTCGATAATATGAAGTATATAGGTATTATATTGTTTAGTTTGTTTGGATTGTCTGTTTGCGTATTTTCGCAAACAGACAATTGTGTTAAGTGGGAACAGAAGAAGACTGTTGGTAGTTTTACTCTTCGTGAAGAGAATACATGTATGGCAATTGGAGAAAAAGTATTTTTTATTGGTGGAAGAGGTAAATTGCCTGTTGATGTATATGACATAGCAGAAAATGCATGGAAGGAACTTAAACAAACCCCAATTCAGCTTCATCATTTTCAGGCTGTATGCTATAATGATGAAATTTATGCTGTATGTGCACAATATGGGCCTTATCCACATGAGAAACCATATGCTAATATTCATGTTTATAATCCGGAAAATGACACATGGCGAACGGGAGATTCTATCCCGTCTGATAGGCGCAGGGGAGCAGCCGGATGTGTAGTGTATAAGAATAAGATATATGTTGTTTGCGGTATTATAGATGGACATTGGGACGGACATGTCAAGTGGTTTGATGAGTATGATCCTTCTACCGGAAAGTGGAAAAAACTGCCTGATGCACCACATGCGAGGGATCATTTCGAGGCAGTAGTTTATAATGATAAACTTTATTGTATTGGTGGTAGGAGAAGCTATGGCGCTACAAGGCAAGTCTTTAATCTTACAGTTCCTTTCGTTGATGTTTTTGATTTTAAAACAGGCAGATGGGCTACACTTGATACGGTTATTCCTACTCAAAGAGCTGGGGCTACGACTGTTGTCGTAGGAGATGAAATAATAGTTATAGGAGGTGAAAGTAGTCAGCCGTTGGCTCATGATGAATGCGAAGCATACAACCCTACCACAAACAGATGGAGACAGCTTCCTGGTCTTTCTGTTCCACGACATGGTACAACGGCAGTAAATGTTAATGGAACAATATACATAGGTGCCGGAGCTTCACGTAAGGGAGGAACACCTAAAGTTGAGAGTATAGAATGCATTAAAATAAATCCTTGAGGAATAAAAAAGGAGATTACTAATATACGTGGTTTGGGTAGCGCATAAAAGATTGAAGACGTAATGAGAAGAATTATATACGATTTCAATAGTTAATGAGGTTTTCGTATAGGATATATGAAAGAAGTAAGTCTTCTCGCTTGCAAGATTGGGATGTGGTAGACTATTTTATTGGTAAGGTAAAGAAAATTTAATGTAATATAAAGATGAACCATTTAAGCGAGATTTTTAATGTATTTCTGTCAATGTGGGAATCAATAGTGTGATAAAATGAGATTTTAATATACTTACTGAATATAATACTGCGCAATAGTTGGATTAAAACAACTATTGAATTTTAGTCTATCTATATAATAATGTGTATGTTTTAGAGCATAAAACAGCTCATGTAACTTTAATGTAAAAAAGTTCCGTTGTTTTTTGATT
>artificially_reared_1__coassemble_231_pt1 | contig 49677 bp, 42 predicted proteins | sample artificially_reared_1__metabat2_low_PE_002 | metagenome-assembled genome bin artificially_reared_1 | reverse complement strand
AATCAAAAAACAACGGAACTTTTTTACATTAAAGTTACATGAGCTGTTTTATGCTGTAGAACATACACATTATTATTAATATTATGGCTCTTTGATATTTATGAAGTTTACACTCAAAAATTGTTTTTTCTGCAATTTTTAGGGAAAACCATGCATCTAAAAGCAAAAATAAAGTGCAGAAATATGAATCCAGGGGAATAAATATAGAAACTTCAAAGGATAAAAGATTAAAGTATGGTCGGGTTCTTAGAGCTTACCAAGAAAAAAATAAGACATTTTTATAGTCACACGTTCGTGTGACTATAGTAACACCAGGGTGAAACTATAGTGACACCATAGTGTGACGACAGTGACACGAACGTGTGACAGTGATTTATCCAAATTAAAATTTCTATATTACAACTTACTCATTAATAAAAAAACAAGGCCATACCTGTATCACACAGACACGACCTCAGGAAAGAAAGAGAGTGTTTTTTATTAATTGAATATTAATTTCGAATATTCATGCCATATCTTCAAGAGCAAAAACAGAACTTATTTCATTAAAGAAATCATGTGATATTTCCTGAAGATTTTCTATAGCTTCATTTTCAGTTTCACCATAAGCACAACACTGGTTGTAATCTAGCAAGTAAGCATAAAACTCACCATTAGGTAAACATTCTATTACATAATTAACTTCATTCATATTTAGTCCTCCTGTTTTTAAGACACTGCAAAGTTAGTTACGCTATGTTACAATCAAGATAACAGGAAGTTACGATAGTGTGAATTTAAATTATCACTTCATATTTATACTCTTTTATACTCTACTTATGATTAGAACAGTCATAGTATAAAATTCAACACCAAATAAAGAACTTTTACATAATAAAACGTATGTTTTAAACACTGTTTATCAAGCAATACCCAAAAGTTCTATCTCGAAAACCAAAGTTGAAAACCCAGGTATAGGTCCGGACGTACGTGTTCCATATCCAAGATTATATGGAATATACACCATCCATCTGTCACCTACATGCATCAGTTTCAGGGCTATACGCCAACCGTCTATCACATCTGTCAACCTCAGTGCTTCTGGGCAGTTACGTTTCCATGAATTGTCAAACTCTCTGCCGTTTATAAGCGTTCCACGATAATGTACAGAAACTATACTTCTGTCAACTGGTGAAACTTTGCCGTCTCCACTGTTGATAACTTTATAAAGTATGCCCGAAGGATGCAGCACCACACCTTCCTCAGCAGATATTTCCTTCAGAAACTCCTGATTCCTTATCTTATACTCTTCTTTTTTTGCCATAAATACGTTTTTTATCCTGCACAAAGATATAAACAGAGAAGTAAAAACAAAAAAATCGGAGGACAAGATATGTCAATATCCCATCCTCCGAACATTATTTATTATTCAGATATTATTTTCTGTAATTCAGAAGTTCTTCAGCACTGAACTTGCGGATGAAATTGAAATGCTTTTCAACTTCAGACTCAGCATAGTTAACATATACATTAAGTGACTGAGCGAACAGTTCAGGAGCCTTAGTAGCATCCTGCAACAACAGATGACTCATTACACAAACTGCAGACATTTCGTACAGACGACGTGCAACAAAGTCAAGCAATTCCTGATTCATGGCTTCCTTCACAGCATTAGTACAAGCCTCAAGTTTACGAGTCATATCCTTAATTCTGTTCATATAGCCTTCGAATTCAGGAGCACAAGGAATCAGTTCATACTCATGAAGAGTAGCAGCATAAGCACCGTTTGTTACATAACGGATAGCAGCAACTGTCTGCAACTGAGTAGTTCCTTCGTAAATGCTTGTGATACGTGCATCACGATAAATACGCTGGCAAGCATATTCCATCATGAAACCTGAACCACCGTGTACCTGTATACAATCGTATGCGTTCTGATTGGCATATTCAGAGTTCATACCCTTGGCAAGAGGAGTGAAACTGTCGGCCAGTTTAGCATACTTCTTCTGTTCCTGACGTTCTTCCGGAGTAAGTTTGCGTTCGCGGGCAATATCATCAAGAGCCTTGTAGATATCTACATAACGTGCAGTCTGATACAAAAGGGCACGACCTGCATCAAGTTTTGCCTTGATAGTAGCCAGCATGTCATATACTGCAGGGAATTCAATGATAGCCTTACCAAACTGTTTACGGTCCTTAGCATAAGCCAAAGCTTCATTGTACGCAGCCTGGCTCAAACCTACTGACTGAGCGGCAATACCCAGACGGGCACCGTTCATAAGCGCCATAACGTACTTGATAAGACCTAGCTTGCGTTCGCCGCAAAGTTCAGCCTTAGCATTCTTGTAAACAAGCTCACATGTAGGAGAACCGTGGATACCAAGTTTGTTTTCAATACGACGTACGTCTACACCACCATCATTCTTGTCATAGATAAACATAGAAAGACCACGACCGTCGTGAGTACCTTCTTCTGAACGTGCAAGTACAAGGTGCAAATGCGCATCACCATTAGTGATAAAACGCTTAACACCATTCAAGCGCCAGCAGTTGTTGGCCTCATCGTATGTAGCCTTAAGCATAACACTCTGAAGGTCAGAACCTGCATCCGGCTCAGTCAAGTCCATAGACATTGTTTCGCCTGCACAGATACGAGGGATGAAACGGCTGTGCTGGTCTTCGTTACCAAACTCATAAAGAGTTTCGATACAGTCCTGAAGAGACCAGATATTACCAAAACCGGCATCAGCCTGTGCAACGATTTCTGCACACATAGTATATGGAGTGATAGGGAAATTAAGACCACCGTAACGGCGAGGCATTGTCATACCGTTAAGTCCTGCCTTAACCATAGCATCAAGATTTGCTTTTGTACCCGATGCATATTCCACACGTCCGTTTGCACAGTGAGGACCTTCTTCATCAACGCCTTCTGCATTGGCAGCTATCACCTCACCAGTAATTTCGCCTGTTATTTCAAGCACTTTATCATATGAATCGATAGCATCAGCATAATCCTGTGGTGCATAATCGAATTCGTCTTTATCTCTATAATCGCGTTCTTTCAACTGACAGATACGCTCCATCAACGGATTGTTCAAGTGAAACTTGAGTTCCGGATGTTCTGTATAAAAGTTTGCCATAATTTTTATTTTTACAGTTTTAAATATTTACATAGGCAGTACGAAAGTTATAGGAGCCGTAAAAAGTACTCTTACAGGCTTTCCGTCTATAAATCCTGGCGTCCATTTATAAATTGCAGCAATAGCGCTGAAAGCTCTAAGAGCCTCTTTACTTAGGACTTCACTATCGCTTCGGAAGACTTTGGGCTCAATCATAGTTCCGTCCTTATCAACAACAAATTTAATCAGAACACTTCCATCTATCCTATATTCCAAAGCCTCCTCGGGATACTTTATAGCTCTTGTTATCAACTGTAACAATTGCTGCATACCACCCGGGAAGAAAGGTTCGACTAAATAAGGGATATGATCTATCTCAGTCCCATCTTCTGACAGCAATCTGCCTTTGGTACATTCCGATTTTTTATAGGTCTCCTCCCTTTTCAGTTTTCCATCAGGATAGTATTGGAGGAATTTACCATTCATCTTGCTGTTTTTATAATTTGTACTAATAGAAATATTCCCGTCAGGATAATATACACTATACTTACCGTGCAATTTGTTCTCCTTATAATTAGCAATCAAGCTATCCTTTCCATTAGCATAAAAAACAGTCCGGACTCCCTCTTTAATTCTTTCATTTGGTTTCTTTCCGTATTTACTGTAATGACAGATTTCCTTTTTAAGTCCGCCAACAGTAAATGTTTCCACCTTGGTAAGCTTTCTATCCTTTGAAACAACTGCATAATACTTTGCATTTGCCTCGTCTGTCCAATTTGATTTTTTATCTAACCAGATTTTCTCCTGAGCATGACCTCCAAATGATAAAAAGCTCAATGAAAGAATCAAAAACAATGATTTCATGACTACCTAAATAAATTACTTACTATTCTTCTTATAATACTTAATCATCTTCGGAATCACTTCTTCCACTGTTCCGTTAATCACATAGTCGGCTATCGCATTGATAGGAGCATTCTCATCATTATTTACTGAGATGATAATACCTGCATCCTGCATACCTGCAATGTGCTGAATCTGCCCTGAGATACCACATGCGATATACAATTTAGGATGAACAGTCACACCAGTCTGTCCAATCTGACGGTCATGGTCACAGAAACCGGCATCAACAGCAGCACGGCTTGCTCCAACCTCAGCATGAAGTTCCTTTGCAAGTTCGAACAACATATCGAAACCTTCCTTAGAACCCATACCATAACCACCTGCGATAACGATAGGAGCACCTTTCAGATTATGTTTAGCTTTTTCTACGTGGCGGTCGATAACTTTAACTACATAGTCTGTTTCAGGAACAAACTTAGCCACGTCATGACGAATCACTTCACCCTGATAGTTTTCATCGAGGATTTCCTTCTTCATCACTCCCTCGCGCACTGTAGCCATCTGTGGACGGTGTTCAGGATTGATGATAGTAGCAACGATGTTACCACCGAAAGCAGGACGAATCTGATAAAGTAGATTTTCGTATGTCACACCATTCTTCTTGTCTTCATGGCTACCGATTTCAAGCTGAGTACAGTCGGCAGTCAGACCGCTTGTCAATGCAGAAGAAACACGAGGGCCGAGGTCACGACCGATAACGGTAGCACCCATAAGACAGATCTGTGGCTTTTCCTGCTTGAAAAGATTTACGAGAATAGATGAATGAGGAAGAGAAGTATAAGGGAACAGCCCCGGAGCATCGAACACGTGAACACGGTCAACTCCATACGGCAAAACTTGTTTTTCTACATCAGTAAGGTCGCTGCCTGCACAAATAGCTTCAAGCTGGCATCCCAACTCATTGGCTAACTTACGACCTTTTGTCAAAAGTTCGAGACTTACATCGGCAACATGTGTGCCTTCCATCTCACAATATACAAATACATTATTCATAGTCTTATCCAATAGTGTGGTTAGCCAAAAGTTCAACAATAAGGTTTTCTACATCTGCATCACTTCCTGTGATAGTCTTGCTTTCCTTTGCCTGGAAGATAATGTTTTCAATCTTCTTCACTTTTGTAGGAGAACCGGAAAGACCGCACTGTTTAGTATCACCGTTTACGTCGGCTACACTCCATTCAGTAATGTTCAGATATGGACGGCTTTCATAAAGCGAAGCGTATGGAAGTTCAGCGCCATCTTTTGTTATGGCAGCTTTTTCCTGAGCGCCCATAGCACGTTTATATTTCTGAACCAGTTTAGCATTGCGTGGACGGCAAGGAGCAGCACTTCCGTTTACTGTAAGTACAATAGGCAACGGACCTTCTACAGTTTCTACACCACCATCGATATGACGTTTCACACGGATACGTCCGTCTTTTACTTCCTGGATTTCCTCTACGTAAGTAATCTGAGGCAATCCTAATTTTTCAGCCACCTGTGGACCCACCTGTGCTGTATCACCGTCGATAGCCTGACGACCTCCAACTATAATGTCATACTCGCCAATCTTACGGATAGCAGTTGCAAGAGCATAAGAAGTAGCCAGCGTATCTGCACCTGCAAAAGCACGGTCTGTAAGCAGATATCCGTTGTCAGCACCTCTATATAAACCTTCACGGATGATTTCAGCAGCACGTCCAGGACCCATAGTCAGCATAGTTACAGTAGAACCAGGATGAGCATCTTTAAGTCTGAGAGCCTGCTCTAAGGCATTCAAATCTTCCGGATTGAAAATTGCCGGAAGAGCAGAACGGTTGATTGTTCCGTCTGCATTCATGGCATCTTTCCCTACACAACGAGTATCAGGAACTTGTTTTGCCAATACTACAATTTTTAAACTCATTAGATAAAATATTTTTGGTATTAGTAATATTCTAGGTGGCAAATTTAATGAAAGCATTTATACTACAAAACGAAATAGGACAAAATGTGCACATAATGAGTAGTTTTGAGCAAATATATTTCAGATATGGGATAATATTCAATTATTTTTTAGAGTAGCAAAAACAGTCCCTAAAATACAAAAAAAGCTATATACCGTCCATTTCAGAAACGATATATAGCTATACATTCTTATATACTAATTAATATGTCAGCGCCGGATCGTGATAAACATCGAAACACGGATAATGCGGCAAAGGAGAAGGGCTACAGAACTTAACTCCATCAAATATAGGTTCAACGACCTCTTTGGGTTCTACAAAACGTATCTCTGCATCATCACCATCAAATCTGAGGTCAAACTTACCGTCACGATACTTATATGAAAGTGTTCCCTTACCAATCTTCACACTTGTTTCAAGACTTGTTATTTCCTTAGGAAGTCTTGGTTCTACAGTTATTACATGGTTCATCATATCAGGACGTATACCCAGAAAATACTGATACCAAACCCTAAGATGTTCTGCATTACTCCAAGCCTGAAGGAATGTACCCGAACGGTTTACCCAAGACTTGCCTTCGCGCGGATGGGCATCGGCATTCTCACTGAGACTACCTACAGCACCTTCTACAAGCGCCTGATGATTCATATTCTGGAACAACTGCCAGGCAGCCTCAACCTGACCATATTCTATCATGCGTTGCATGGCTATTCCGTTATTCCAGAGCCATACAGTCCCGTTATGGTAAGCATCATCTTTATGATAGTAATGCCAGTTTTCATGTTGAGGATGGAACTGTTTGTCCCATTGTGCCAACGATGCCACTCCCCAAGGATAAGTCAGTTCCTCCCAGCAACGGCGTGTAACTTTTTTCTTAAACTCCTCGTCACCAATCATTTCAAAACAATAAAGCTGGTTTGGACGGAATTGTTTGTCAGGAGTTCCATCAGAATTAAGATGATCATACACCATATTGTCTTCTTTACAACAATAATCATGCTCGAAATTACTCCTTATTTTATCGGCTAATCGAAGCCATCTATCAGCTGATTCCTTATCACCTGCCAGTTCAGCAAGCTTACTTCCAGCCTTCAGTTGTCCATACCATAGAGACTGAATGTCATTTGCACGATTTCCACGAGGTGAGCCTGGTATTCCGTCACGTTTCACATCCATCCACGTATCTGCATCTGCATGAGTAAGATACCCTTTGTCGTCAGTAAAGTTCTGGCATGAAGCATCAATGCTCATTTTTACAGCTGGATATATTTCGCTTGCAAATGCAGTATCTCCAGAATACTCCAACAGTTCGAATGCCTGTATGACAAAACGTGGTGTTCCATCAGTAGTGTTATACAATATACCATCAGGATTTGCACGATTAGGGATTCGTCCGTATGTAGGCGACTCAGGATTCTTATCCTGGAACTTAGCAAAATCCAACAATATCTGTTTTGCTATATCAAACTGACCGCTCACCAGACATGTACCAGGCATAGAGATAAACATATCGCGTCCCCAATACTCGTTGAACCAAGGTAATCCGGCATAGATACCCATACCCTGTTGTTCAGTTACAAGTTCGTCTGTAGTCAGTGTTAGCCAGTTAATAGCTTTGTCAAGTTCCTTAAGATTCGAAGCAATCGGATTATATTCTGTAATAAGAGAATTCATTCTGGCTGTACGTTCCTTCAACCACACTTTTCCCTCACTACGGAACTTCTTCAACAGAGTCTCACATTCATCTTCTGTTCCGTAAGCGATTATGAAACCTTCCGATAATGTCGGTGCTTTTATCCCGTTGCCTGTAAAAGCAAATCCGCAATCAACAGCTGGCGACACCAAAATTCTGCTATTCGCATTTTCCTTCGGAGTATAAAACAAACCATTCTCACTATTTACACCATCTGACAATAAGTCCTGGTTCAAGGATATGCCTATACTGTCACCGTTAACCTCATCAAGATTTATGTACAGAACAGGGTAATTGTCAACAAGAAAGAAAGTCTCTTTTGCCAACTCCCATCCGCGAACCACCTTATTCGGATAAACAGTACATGAGGCTTGTTTTCTGTTCAATGATTTACCGTCTACCGATAATTGATAGTCAGAAAATATACGTTTTTTCGAAATATTCCATCCCGACCAGAAGAAAACAGAATCCTGATGTGTAGTACCATACCAGTATCCCGATTTCTTATCGGTAAACGAATATTCACGATTCTCTGCTGATGTTACTTCTACACCTAAAGAATCCAACGGAGAGACAACATCAACACTATCCGTACAAGCAGCAATAACCAGTGAAATACTGGTTATTGCAAATATGTATCTACTCAGAAATTTATTCATATCTCCAAAATACATTTATTTTCTATAAGCAATAGTAGCCGACTGAGGTGCTGCTGTAAGAGTTTTACCCTTAGCATCTCTCAAGCCTTTTTCCGGCGAGATTTTGCCATCATAACAAACCAAACGATATGAACCTTCAGGAACTTCCACATTGGCAGTTTTGGTTCCTGCATTAAGTATTACGGTTATATCTTTCCATTCTTCACCTTCAGGCTGTCCCTTTATGCGGAATGCCACTACACCTTTTGTTCCTGGATTTATAAATTCAAGATGTTCATAAACCTTCTCTGCTGTACCCAGACGGAATGCAGGATGTGCCTTGCGAAGAGCTATAAGTCCTTTTATATACTCGTACGAATCGTTATGCTGTTTTTTCAGGCGCCAGTCTATCACATTTATTGAGTCAGGGCTGTTATAAGAGTTTTTTACACCTTTCTTGTTTCGCATAAGTTCGTCCCCTGTAAAGATAAAAGGAACTCCTTGTGATGTAAACACTGCAGTCTCTGCCAATTTCAAAAGACGCATACGCTGTTTAGTATCAGCTTTTGGAGCTGTAATGAGAAGACGGTCGCCTATGCAGTGATCGTCATGACAGCTAATATAACTAATCATTTGTGTCGGCTGTGCTGTCCATGAAACCGGATAATCTTTCAAAGTTTCTTTCAACTGTGGATGTGGAAGTGCTGCTGCTATACCGAACATTACACCCGATTCATATCCCTTGCCTTCTGTAATAAATGCTCCCTTTGTGTCATCACTCCATGAGCCACGCAAGCTGTCGCGGAATTCATCGCTGAATGCCGCTATACCCGGCATCTGCCATGTATTGGCTTTCATTGCCAGTTTATCAGCAGGATACTTCGGTGCCGTAGCTGCCCATCCTTCACCATAAATAAAGATTGTAGGGTCAATCTTGTCCAGTTCAGCACGAATTGCTTTCATGGTCTCAATGTCATGTATTCCCATAAGGTCGAAACGGAAACCATCTACATGATATTCATTCACCCAATGTTTGACTGATTCAACTATATAACGGCGCACCATTTCACGATTACTTGCAGTTTCGTTTCCACAACCAGAACCGTTTGCAAATGTTCCATCTTCATTCTGACGATAGAAATATCCAGGAACCGTCAACTCAAAATTGCTATCATCAGTATTGAAAGTATGATTATAGACCACATCCATAATAACTCTGATACCAGCTTTATGAAGTGACTGCACCATCTGCTTGAACTCACGTATTCTTACTTCCGGTTTATAAGGGTCAGTAGAGTATGAACCATCAGGTACATTATAGTTCTGCGGATCATATCCCCAATTGTACTGTGGAGTATCAAGCTTTGTTTCATCTACAGAAGCATAATCGTATGACGGAAGAATATGAACATGAGTGATTCCAAGTTCCTTCAAATGATCAATACCAGTAGTTTGTCCGTAAATATTCTTGGTTCCTTCTTCAGTCAGAGCAAGAAACTTTCCTCTGTTTTCTATGCCCGACAAGCTGTCCAACGAGAAATCACGATGATGCATTTCGTACAGAATAATGTCGTTGAAACTCTTCAGTTCCGGGCGTTTATCGTTCTCCCAACCCTCAGGGTCTGTACTATTCAAGTCCAAAATAGCTGCACGTTTTCCATTTACACCTACAGCTTTAGCCATAACTCCAGGAGTGTCATCAAGCCACTTTCCATCTATACATACATTGAATGTATAGAACTTGCCATTCAGGTCTTCATCAACTTCGGCTGTCCACTGTCCGTTATCATCCCTATTCATTTCAACAGAGTTTATTGCCTGACCGTCTATACCTTCATTGAATATATTCACTTTTACTGCTTCAGCTGTAGGTGCCCACAACATAAAAGCTGTTTTCTGAGGTGTATATATCATCTCCGTCCATTCTGAGGTGAAAGACGGATAGTCTTCATACGACTTATACTTATTAGTTTCTCCACAAGCTATAGTAGTTACTATCAGTGGTAATGTCATCAGATGTTTTAGTTTTATCATGATATTATCATTAAAATAAATAAAAAATTCTACAATTCCAATATTAAGACCTCCTTAGGAGAAAGTTTTATGCTTCCATCCAGACTGATTATTTTACCTGTAATCACATCCTGTCCGGACTTCTTATCTCCCAATATTTCCCTATAATGCTCCAATGAAAGCTCATTGTCCTTGCTGACGCCATTCAATATTACAACAACACTTTTATCACCATATCGGCGTTCATAAACATATACTCCATTTCTAGGCATAAAATGTTTCATAGTACCTTTAGAAATCACTTCATTTCCCTTACGCCACTGAAGAATGGTTTTCATATACTGATATGCCTCATTCTGTATGTCAGTCAGGCCTTTTCCCTTGAAAACATTGACTTTGTCATTTTTCCATCCTCCAGGCATGTCAGGACGTATACCTTCGAATCCATGTTTTTGAGTTGTGCCGGATGACAGAATCTCCTGTCCGTAAAACAGCTGAGGTATGCCAGGAATGGTTAGCAATACAGCAACAGCCTGCTTATATGCCCACAGATTTTCCGGATTGGTATGAAGGAAACGGTCAACATCATGGTTTTCATACAGACGCATCACATTATAGATATCCGGATAACAGAAATCGAGCGAAAAATGTTCGAATAAAATCTGCAATCCTGTATTCCACGATGTTTCTTCGTTAAAGGCTTTAGTGGCTATAGACTGTAAATGGAAGTCCATAACCGATTTCAAGCCCGTATCTATAGGATTAAGCTTACTTCCTCTTTGCCAAAAAGCTGTACCTACTGGATTGGTTATCAGAATCTCCCCTACAATATTCATATTAGGATATTCAGTCATTACAGCATCACACCAACGTTTCATCATTTCTATATCAGGGTAAGGATAAGTGTCTTGTCTAATACCGTCAAGCTTCGCATATTCTATCCACCATATAGAATTTTGGATAAGATAATCGGCAAGGAAACCGTTTCTTTGGTTCATATCTGCCATTGTATCTACAAACCATCCGTCTGTCATTTCGAATTTCTCTATATCTGCAACATACGGATCATAATAGGCTCCTTTATTATGGTTGGTGTAAACCCTACGGTCATAATTATTGAACCAGTCCCTCATAGGAGGATCAATAACCCATGGATGACGGCTTCCACAATGATTGAACACCATGTCCATAATCAGTTTCATCCCACGTTTATGCATTTCCGAAGCCAGTCTTGCATAATCCTCATTAGTACCAAAACGAGGGTCTATACGATAATAGTCTGTTGCGGCATATCCGTGATATGACATTTCTCCCATATCATTTTCCAGAACAGGCGTAGTCCATATAGTCGTTATTCCCAAAGTGTCCAAATAAGGAAGATTATCTATTATACCGGCAATATCACCTCCGTGACGGGCACCACGATTATTACGGTCCGTTATATAAGGATATTTCATCTTCAGACGGTCGTTTGATTCATCACCATTGGCAAACCTGTCAGGCATGAGTAGATATACTACATCCTCAGAGCCGAACCCAATCCTGTCCTCAGGAGCCCCAACACGTTCCTTCAGTTCATAATCATATTTCAGTTTCTTACGTCCTTTACTGAAGTTCAAAGTGAACTTACCCGGCTTTGCATCCTTAACATCCAGATATACCACCATATAATTGGGGCTTTCCATTGGATGGATGGACTTGATCTTAACACCTGGATAATCAACAGACAAAGCATAATCAGCGATATTATAGCCTGACACCATGAGTTGCAACTCCGGATTCTTCATACCACTCCACCAGAAAAGAGGATCAATTCTTGATATTGACTCCTTACGTTCATCCCCCAAAAGAAATTGCAGAGGATATCTCAATCGCATAGACCAATCTGTCTCCATGTGTGCAGCACCCGGAAAAACTTTTGTAATCCATGCCGAGGCATTCCATCCCTCTTCCTTCATTAAGCTATCAAGTGTATCCTGATATTTAGGATAGAATCTGTCCAAAGTCTTGTCACCTCTATCCATATAGATCTTACGGCTGTTGGCTTTAGGCAGTTTCTCAACAAGATATTTTCTGAAGGCTTCAGACCAAACATCAGCTTGCTTATTAGGTAATGTATTGCTCAATACCATCGGAACATGTGTAGATAAACAGCCTGCTCCACCAAACACATCCGGATACTCACATAATGCATAAAGAGAGATAAGACCTCCCATGCTGGAGCCCATTACAAAAGTATGGTCCTTAGACTTGTTTGTAGAATAGTTCTTATCTACAAAAGGTTTGACCTCTTCTACAAGGAATCTGAGATAATTGTCCGCATTATATTTTATCTCTGTTGGAATATCGGTTCCTTCAGGCAAATATTCAAGAGTTTTCTGTGGGAGAAAATCACCATAACGGGTTTCAGGTATATTAGATACTGCAACAACAATACAATTGCTTATCTTTCCCTCAGCAATTAGACCACCTACCACTTCATCTACTTTCCATTCTTGCTTATTCCATGTAGTATTGGCATCGAACAGCATCTGCCCATCATGCATGTATATAACATCGTATCTGTTCTTTTGAGAATATCCATCAGGAACCCAAACACACACATCTCTTGGAGAAACATATTTCGATTCAAACCGAGAATATTCAGTAAGTTTACCAGTAGATACGGTCTGAGCAGAATAGACATCTGTTATTATGGTTCCACACAAAGCTATTGAAAAAAGAACTTTCTTTATCATATCCTTTTTTGTATTAATAAAAAAGCCATTCTTATGTAGCATAAGCTAATAGAATGGCTTAATATTAGATTGTTTATTCTATTGAACCTGTATTATCAATAAAGTTAAGTTTTATCTTTTGGTTAGGGCTAGCAGAAATTATATATTCATTTCCTATGTCACCCCATCCATTATTAACTGCATTATTTTCTCTATAGAAAATATTACCGTCTTTAAGTGTAAACTCAAGCTGCCACCATGGATAACCTTCTATCTCTGTTGTCATTCTGACCTCTCCGGCAGCAGATAAGGCTGGTGAAACAAATTCTCCGTCAGCATCTGTAGGATTTTCAAACTTCCAACTATCGTTGTAATCCCATATACCTCCGTTTGTAGCTCCGAAAATATAGATGTTTGGTTTATAAATGTTAAGATTGAACTTGTAATCATTTCCACTTACTACAGCTTTGATATATACTAAATACCAACCCGGGGTGTCTATAGTGAAGTTTCCGTAATCTCCAGATATAGAGATTCCAGCAGCTGCAGTTACCCTTGGATCGTCATAAGCGATATATTCTTGCTCTCTTGTACCAAACTTAAACTCATTGCCTTGACCAAAATAACTTATTTTCCAGAAATGGCCAACATTACCATTTATTTTAACCATAGGTTCCCAAGTATCCCAATCACCTTGAAGTCCTACCAGATAAATATTAGTAGGAGGCTCTAAAGTAACAAGTACCTCGTCAAGTTTAAGTTGGTTAATTTTTATTGTATTCGAAGTAGACAAACCTTTACCACTTCCTGTTATTTCAGCTTTGATTCTTAAATATATAGTAACAATTTCTCCTTTAGGATCTGTATCAGGATTCAAAGCCTTGTATAATTCGACTGCTGAATTATTTAATTCTTCAGGATTCAGTTTTATTATACTATTATTATAAGTTGTACCCAATGCCTTAAACGAATTTTCTTCAAAAGTTTCATTGAATGAGACTTCTACTGTATATGTAGTAGCTGCAATAAAACCATAGTCCGGTTGAGTAAGACTTAATATCACTGTGTCTTTAGCGATAAGATCATATAGTTTATCTTCTACATTATCTAAGATGAAGGACTCTGGTTCAACTAAAGTCGGTCCCTCATTGAATTCTGGCTTACATGATGATAAGCAAACAATTCCCAAACAAATTGAGAATAATGTATATAATATCTTTTTCATGGTTTCTTTAATTATTCATTAATAACCTTCGTTTTGTGTCATATTGTCGTTATTATTTATGTCAGTAACAGGAATTGGGAAGACATTGTAAATGCTACTTACAGATTTACCTTCTTTAACTCCACCTTTCCAGTCCCATAAATACTTGTCAGTTGTGAACATATCAAATCTAACCAAATCACTTCTTCTTCTTCCTTCCAAATAGAATTCTCTACACCATTCATCGATAATATATCTTTCGTTAATGTCATCCAATGATGGTATTGTAGCATTTCTTTTAGTTCTAAGTGTCTTGATATCTTCAAATGCAGCATTTTTATTACCTTTTCTAAAATATGCTTCGGCTCTTGTCAGGTATGCTTCCGCCAATCTGAACAAAGGTATGTCTGTATCCGGATACTCTGTATGACTAGTAGCAGCTCCATCTGAACGTATATTTTGCCATTTTACTATTGAAAGTCCACATTGGAAATTTGTAATGGCATCAGGATCCATATTTCTTCTTCCACCACCAGCTCCCGAATAAAACATTGCCCTATCATCATTAGCAGCAGCAACAATGTCTACGGTTCTAACTCCATACTGTTCATCCCAAGCATCTATTTCTGCATCACTGCTGAAATCCTGCTGTTTTGGAACTTCTACATCTTCAGGAATAGTAGGAACGTCACCTTCTGGGAAGAATTTCTCAACTAGAGCATTTCTCGCTATAAGACACGACCAACCATTGGTGGTCCCCATATGAGGCATACCGCCAGTTCTGGTTCCACATATCAGATACGTTGAACCTCCATAGTTACGAATATTAATACCATCTTGCCTTATAGGTAAAACTATTTCTTTCATAGCTTTGGTATTAACATCATTATCTGCCATAAACATCAGCCTATAATCATCACACAATTCGTAATACCCGTTATTGATTGCTTTTTCTGAGTATGTAATTGCGCCATCATAATTTGCTATACCAGTGTATACCTCAGCGTTCAAATATAGACGTGCTCTAAGCAGCCAGTTTGCAACCTTATCAGCTCTTCCGAACGGAGCTTGACCCGGTTCATACATATCTGTTTCGGATTCATTTAACTCTTTTTCTATATAATCATATAAATCCTTACCACTTTTCTGAACAGGAAGTTCATTATCGAAGTGTTCTTTAAAAGGAGCTTTACCAAATAAATCAAGGAAATACCAATAATGTAATGCTCTAAGGAATCTTACTTCTGCTCTCCTTCGAAGTGATTCTTCATCTGTATCATTTGCGGTCTGATCCAAATAAAAATTCATTTGTGTAATATTATATCCTAAACGGACATATACCCATTCTGTTCTTTGGCTTGAAGAGTTCCATGAAATGCTGGTAAACTGAGGTATATCAACGTTATCTTGCCAAACCCATACACATTCATCTGTAGATAATTCATTACAATTGAATACAGTTCTATAGAACCCTGATTCACCTTCATCCTGTCCGTCAAGGTCCGGAGAGCCTGCAGGACCTTTCTGTCCGGTCAATCCAAGAAGAGCATATTGTTTTACGAATAATCCGTCTTTATCAATAGTTGCAGAACTTTGAGGGTCAATAGAGTGTAAATTCAGACTATTTATACAAGATACATTTCCAAGAGTTGTGGCAATAACCAAAGCTGCAGAAAATATATGTTTAAAATAATTCTTTTTCATATTCTTTAATCATTAAAAATTAGAAGTTAAGACTTAAACCAAGAAGGAATGTTGTTGCACGTGGATAAGGATTGCTATCTATACCACTGCTTACTTCAGGATCCAAACCTTTATATTTTGTAATAATAAATGGATTCTGGCATGTTGCATAAATTCTTCCAGAAACACCATTATATGCTTTAGTCTTCAATAAATTTGCAAAAGAATATCCCAATGAGATATTGTCACAGCGCAGGAATGATGCATTACGAACAAAATAATCACTCATATAATAATCTCCTTTACCTGTAAATCCTAGTTCTATGGCTTCTGGAGTTGTATTACCATAAGCTGTATTTGAGAAAATGCCTGATGCACTTGTATTTGCATTTCCTGCCAAGAAGTCATAATATACATAATTATTAAGACTTGCTCTCAAAGAGAAACTGAAATCCCATGATTTATATGTCATTTTTGATGTCAATCCCATTATAAAATCCGCAGCCGGATTTTCACAAATATACTTATCAGAACTATTGATTATTCCGTCACCATTTCTGTCAACAAACATATTTTCAATAGGTTGTCCGTTCTCATCATATACCTGTTGGTATACATAGAAAGAATTAGCCGGGTATCCAACCTTGTTAACCTGCACTTTAGTATTATTTCCCGGTGATATTGAATTACCAGTTTCTACATAATAATCAGAGTCATCACCACCTGTAAGTTTAGTGATTTCATTGTGGTTCCATGTGAAGTTATATGTTACATCCCATAAGAAATCATTTGTAACAATAGGTTTAGCATTTATAGAAAATTCTGCACCATAATTTTTCAAAGAACCAATGTTTTGCAACATCTGTGCATTAAAGTTTGTACCTACAGGAATCTTTACACTGTTCAACAAGTCATCTGTTATTCTGTAATATCCGTCCAATGAACCACTAATTCTACCATTAAGGAAACTATAGTCAATACCGGCATTGTATGTAGTAGTCTGTTCCCATTTCAACTCAGTATTGAATGCACTCGGACGAGAAGTCTGATAATACTGGTCTCCAAACTGATATTGAGCATAACTGTCGTTTGTAATATATAGTGGAGTATATGCAAAGTCAGAAGTAACATCCTGTTGTCCGGTAATACCCCATCCTAAACGTAATTTAAGGTCTGAAAGCACATCTACATCTTTAAGGAAATTTTCTTCTTTTAGCTTCCAACCCAACGCAACAGAAGGGAATTTACCCCAACGATTGTTTTTAGCAAATCTTGAAGAACCATCAAATCGCATTGTAAATGTTACAAGATATTTGCTAAGATAAGAATAGTTTAAACGTCCAAAGTAAGAAACCAATGAATTATGAGTAGCATATGCAGTTTGAGATTTTGTTTTTGCATCGACTGCAGTTTCAGTGTAGCTATCCCAACCTTGAGATATTGTAAATCCGTTACGATGGAAATGCTGTTCTTCACCACCTAACATAATATCAAATGTATTGTCTTTTATGGTCTTAATATATTGAGCATAGATATTGTATGATGCGTTATATTTATACTCTGTAGATGTTGAATTATTACCATAGTAGTTATAAGAGAATGAATATGGAGAGAATATTGTATTTTGTGTACCTTCTGCATATTCACCACCAAAACTAGCATGAAGTCTTAAGTCTGGCAAGAAATGAAATTTATAGTCAAGTTCTATATTACCTACAAAGTCATTACTGTTTGCTGAATCATCCTTTTGATTCAAGAGTGCAACAGGATTCTGGGCTGTATTCTTGTTTGAAGTATATTTCCAGTCAGGGTTAGAAAAGTCAGATGTTGCTTGAGCATTTTGGTAGAATCCATCAAATACATTATACATTTCACCTTCTCCATATACCGGACGGGTAGGATCCATAGATAGAGCACCACCAACAACACCACCTGCATCGACATATTGGTTTTTACCATTCATGAATTTAGCATTGATATTTACTTTCAGATGATCATCAAAGAATGATGGAGCTAGATTCATTGATGCAGTTATACGCTCAAAGTTTGATGTCTTTATAATACCATTATTATTTGTGTATCCAAATGAAACTCGATATGGCAAGTTTTTTAAACCACCGTTTATTGACACATTGTGTTCTGTACTTACTGCAGGTCTAAAAATCTCACTCTGCCAATCAGTATTTGCTGTTCCTAATTCAGAAGGAAGATTTTCTCCCCAAATATGCTTTGCATATTCCCTGAATTCGTCTCCAGACAATACTTCATACTTCTTTTGTACGGTAGAAACAGAAACAGAACCGTTATAGTTTACTTTTGGAGCCTGGCCACTTTTACCTTTCTTTGTAGTAATGATAATAACACCATTTGATGCACGAGAACCATAGATAGCAGTTGCTGATGCATCTTTAAGTACTGTAAAAGTTTCAATATCTGCAGGATTAACCATAGACAGACCGTTCGACATACCCTTTATACCATTATTATCAATGGCTAAACCGTCTATAACAATAAGAGGATCATTGCTGGCATTCAGTGATGAACCACCACGTATTCTTATAGTTGCGCCACCACCAGGAGTACCATCGTTAGACACAACACTTACACCAGCGACTTTACCAGTAAGCATATCTTGGGCATTTGTTGTTATACCCTTACTCAGTTCATCTGGCTTTATTGCTGTAACAGAACCTGTTGCATCATCTTTTTTGACACTACCATAGCCGATAACTACAACATCTTCAAGAAGTTGAGTATCATCTAATAATACCACATTCATCTGTTCAGCAGCTGGAAGTTCTTGAGTCTGGTAACCGATAAAAGAGATTGAAATAATATCGCCCTTATTAGCCTGAAGAGTGAAAACTCCATCAAAATCAGTAATTGTACCATTGGTTGTACCTTTAACAAGAACATTCGCACCAATTACGGATTCTCCCGTTTTGTCTTTCACAATACCATTGACTGTTATGCTTTGTGCAAAGCCTTGTACAGCCATCAGCATTCCTACCAAACATAATAGCAGGAACTTGCCATTAGAATTTAAGATTTTACTTTTCATTTGTTATTTAATTAAAATGTTAATAAATAGCCTATATAAAATATACCTATTGAAAACAGAACTTTTACCTTAATAAAACATCTCTCTTTTAAATTTCTGTAATAATGGAAAAGTTCCTTACGAACTTTTCCATTATTACATTATAAAAACATACCTTAAATCTATATAATTATTTTATTTCCTTAATTGAAACGGCATACCCGCCACCTACTCCAGCAGTAAGTTTAAGTTTAGACTTATTAGTCACTTTTTTCTTTGTAATAGTATATGCCTGAGGATTATTGTCCCAAGATGTTCCTTTAGCATCTGCATAAATTATAGCTTCATATTTCTTGCCAGGTGCAAGGAAATCAAGCTTAAGTTCAGATTTATGTCCATTATATCCTGCCGTACATCCCAGATACCAGTCGTTTGTACCCTTAGCACGACGTACTATAGTGATATATTCTCCTGGTTCTGCCTCCAGATATTTACTTTCATCCCAGTCTATAGCAACATCTTTAATGAACTGGAAGGCATCCATAAAACGCTCATAATTTTCAGGAATATCTGCAGCCATCTGGAGAGGGCTGTACATAGTAACATATAAAGCCAACTGGCGGGCAAGGGTACTTCTTACACGGGAATTGTTCGTTGGATTCATCTTGCTGCAATCCATTTCGAATATACCAGGTGTATAGTCCATAGGACCTCCAACAAGACGAGTAAATGGAAGTATAGTAGTGTGATTTACATTATTTCCACCAAAAGATTCGTATTCTGTTCCTCTTGCTGATTCGTTACCTATCAAATTAGGATAAGTTCTACACAAACCTGTAGGACGTACTGCTTCATGTGCATTTACCATTATCTTATAGTCGGCAGCTTTTTTCACAGCATAAAGGTAATGGTTTACCATCCACTGACCATAATGATGTTCTCCGCGAGGGATGATATCACCAACGTAACCACTTTTCACAGAGTTATATCCGTTATCTACCATAAACTGGTAAGCCTTGTCCATATGACGTTCATAGTTTCTTACAGACGAAGATGTCTCATGATGCATCATCATTTTCACGCCTTTACTTGCTGCATAACTGTGCAGTTCTTTCACATCAAAGTCTGGATATGGTGTTACGAAATCAAACACATAATCTTTTGTCTTGCCAAACCAGTCTTCCCATCCTTCATTCCATCCTTCAACCAATACTGCATCAAAACCATGAGCAGCCGCAAAGTCAATATATCTCTTTACATTTTCTGTATTGGCAGAATGCTTACCGTTAGGCTTTGTTTTTTTATAGTCAGTGATGCCAAGTTTCACACTTGGAACATCATCAGTATATGCCCATGAGCCTTTTCCTGTAATCATATCCCACCATACTCCTACATACTTGACCGGGTGAATCCAAGATGTATCCTCTATTTTACATGGTTCATTTAGATTCAAAGTAAGACGTGAAGCCAATATATTGCGTGCATCATCGCTTGCAATTACTGTACGCCAAGGCGACACACATGGTGTCTGCATATAACCCTTATCGCCTCTAACATCAGGTGTAAGCCATGATTCGAAAATCATATTCTTGTCATCAAGATTAAGATGCATACATGAATATTCCACCAAGGCTGCTTCATGCAGATTGATGTAAAGTCCGTCATCGGTCTTCATCATAAGAGCTGTCTGCACTCCTGTTGGCGAGAATACATACTGTGAAGAATTAGGAGTTATGGCAGTTTTCATCTTTTCACGGATTTCACTCAGACGTGATGTAGTATAATCATATTCCTGAGTGTCATAATCTCCAGGAATCCAAAAAGCTGTATGGTCGCCAGCCATTGCAAACTGAGAATGTTCTTCCTTAATTACAAAATAATTGAGGTTCTTCTGCTGCGGGAATTCATAACGGAAGCCTAAACCATCATTAAACAAACGGAAACGTATTATGATGTAACGATCGTTTTCAGCCTGGTCAAGTGTAACAGCCAATTCATTATAGTTGTTACGGATTTCTTTTTCCTCACCCCAAACAGGAGTCCATGTTTCATCGAACGTTGATGTTGATGTTTCTTTAACTGTAAAACCAGTCATAAGATTTGTTTTGGCATCAAGCTGATCTTTGTCTGTACGTTCTTTCCAATCGAAAGTTGTCCTTTTATTCGCATCTTCCTTCTTCAATTCAAGTCCCAATGTACTTGGTTTGATTACCGGTTTGTTTTTATATGTCAGTTCGTAAACCGGAGCCCCTTCGGGACTAAGACTGAAGTTCATAATAAAATTGCCATCCGGCGAAGTCAGTTTTTGGGCATTTACTGCCACTGCAAAACAGATACATGATGTAAATGAAAAAATACTTTTAAGGTTCATAGCTTTTCAGGTATTTCAGTTTAATAATTTCAGGTTAAAAAAACTCTCTGCTGCAAAAGTATGGTTCTTAGTAATGTTTTTCCTGTTTTAGAAATAAAATATAAATACCATAGCACTGATTATAAGTCATAACACTCTGTAAATATGGTATTTATATTTATTAGCCATATATCAATTTTATAAATGATTTTTAGAATGAAAGGAGTAGGATTTCTCGCTCATCAAGGACTATTTCATCACTTAAACTGATATTTCTACCGCTGATAAAATCTTCAGCCTCCTGCTTAGGCAATATTTCTTTATAAGGAGCAAGTTTTAATGTCTGCTTTTTGTCTGTTCCGTTCATGATTACCACAACAGAAGTATCTTTATATTTTCTTTCGTACACATACACTCCATTACTGATAGAGAAATGCTTCATGGAACCTTTACAGATAGCCTCATTGCTCTTTCTGAAATTCAGAAGTTTGCGTGTATAATCAAAAGCCTCGTTCTGAAGTTCGGTTCTGCCTTCGCGTGTAAAGCAGTTTGTTTTATCACCTTCCCATCCACCAGGGAAATCACGACGCAGAAGTCCGTCGCCTTCACTCTTTTCGGCAGCCATAAGAATCTCTGTTCCATAGTATATCTGTGGAATACCTCTTGTTGTGAGCAGATAAGTAATAGCTTGTTTATAGCGTGTAATATTCTGTGAATCCTTCTCGTTTTTACAGAAACGTGATGTATCATGATTATCAAGGAATATCAACAAACTCATAGGATTGGCGTATACGAAATCCTGAGTATGATAATCATACAATCTGTAAAGGCCTCCTGACCATTCAGTAGTCTCTTCATCAAAAGCCTTAGTCATCAAATCGGTAAGAGGGAAATCCATTACAGTAGGAAGATTGGAGTTCTTTGGGGCTGCAAGTTTACTGTCTTTCTGCCAATATGAAACCAGCACATTACTATTAAGCCATGTTTCTCCCACTATATTGAAATGAGGATACTCTTCAAGAACCTCTTTACACCAATCTGACATAAAATCATAGTCCGCATAAGGATGAGTATCCTGACGTATTCCGTTTATTCCGGCATATTCTATCCACCATATACTGCTCTGGATAAGATAACGTGCCACATGACGGTTACGCTGATTCAAGTCAGGCATAACCTGTGTGAACCATCCGTCTGTAGCAATGGCCTTTTCATAATCAGACGCATGTATATCCATTACGCTTGCAGTCTTAAACGATGTCTGAACATAGTTAGAACGGAAATTGAACCAATCATCCTGAGGTTTGTCCTTGAACAGATAATTTTCGCTTCCGCAATGATTGAATATCATGTCCATAACAACTTTCAATCCTTTTCCGTGAGCATCGTTCACCAATTGGAGGAATTCTTCGTTACTACCAAAACGACGGTCAATCTGATAATAATCAGTTATGGCATATCCATGATACGAACCGTCTTTCATATCATTTTCCTGTGTAGGATTGAGCCATATGGCTGTTACGCCAAGATCTGAAATATAATCCAAGTGATTGGATATTCCTTTGAAGTCTCCACCGTGACGGCCAAACTGTTCGTTTCGGTCTACCTTATTTTCCAACATGCCCGGCACTACATCATTCTCAGGATTGCCATTGGCAAATCTGTCTGGCATAATAAGATAGAGTACATCACTCGATGTAAATCCTTCGATGTCAGAGCCTTTACGAGTACGTTCTTTAAGTTCGTAAGGTACTTTCGTTGTCTTCCTGCCTTTCTTAAGGATTATATCGAATTTTTGTGGTTTAGAATCTTTCAAATCAAGATAAAGAATAAGATAATTAGGATTAGACTGCCGTACGGTTTCTTTCAGATAAATATCATTGGCAGACAGTGTGACCTCTGAAGATGCTATATCTTCGCCATAAATCAAAACCTGCAGTTCGGTGTTCTTCATTCCAGCCCACCAATAAGTCGGGGCTACTTTCTTGATTGCAGCTTGCATAGGATTTGCAAACCCTAAAAATGACAATACAGCCATAATTGTTAACAGTGTTCGTTTCATGATATTGATTTATATTTAATATTGTGATATTGCAAATATATTGTTTATGAAATCCTATAATTAAAAGTAAAATAAAAATATAAATATATAAAATACTTAACGCATTAATTATAAGGAATTTAACATGCCATTGTAATATAAAAAATATAAATAATTTATAAGACAAAAAGGATTAATATAATATTATGATATTTGCATATTAATCATAATAGTATATTTTTGTAGGCACTTAACATCAAGAGCCATGAAAAACTGTTTTATCATTCTAATTATTATTATCTGCTTTCCCTTTAATGTTTCAGCGAAATCGGACAACGAAAAATTATTACAAAAACTTGATGATGTAATATCAAACAAAGAGATTTATCATAACATAAGGGAAAAAAAGATATTACAACTTAAAGACAGTCTGGAAAAAACAAAAGATATAACCAAGAAATATAATTTATGTGGTGCACTCTTTTATGAATACCTGCATTATCAGGCAGATTCATCACTGTACTATATAAATATGAAACACAAATACATGCCTTTACTTAATATACCGGAACTGGAAGACGAAATTCTAATAAACAGAGCCGAGGTTTTCGGAGTAATGGGAATGTATAATGAAGCAAAGGAAGAACTTGATAAAGCTAATAAATCAGGTATAAAAAATGAAGGGCTAAAAGGGTATTATTTAAGGACACGCAGAGCATACTACGGATGGTTGGCAGATTATACCGCTGATAAAAAAGCAAGCCAATACTACTCTTGCATGACAGAGTTATACAGAGACTCCATTTCGAGACAATGCATAAAAGATGTTGATTTTAAAATAAACTCGGCAGAAAGAATGATTTATAATGGTGATTATGAGAAAGCCATTAAAACATTATTACCTCTGCTGTCAGATTCCATTGACTCAAAACGTAAAGTATACGTAAACTATACGTTATCAGATGCATATGAAGCTATTGGAGACACTTCGAACCAAATAAAATATCTTGTATCTACCGCAATAATAGATATAAAAATGGCTGAAAGGGAATATGCTTCCCTTCAGAAACTGGCATTACTGATGTACCATCAGGGAGACTTGGACAGAGCATACAGATACCTGTCATGTTCTATGGAAGATGCGGTAGCTGCTAATGCCAGATTACGTTTTCTTGAAGTGACCCAGATTTATCCCATTATAGACAACGCCTACAAAAAGAAAGAGGCAGAAAAGCGAAATGCAACAAGAAGATTGCTTATCGGAATAAGCGTACTTACATTCCTGCTAATTATAACAACTTTCTATCTTTATTATTGGATGAAGAAACTGTCTGTCATGCGGAGCAATCTGTACAAAGCTAACAAGAAACTGGTGGAAGCTAACAGAAACCTTGCCCAAACAGCAAGGATAAAAGAAGTTTATATCGCCAAATATCTGGACAGATGTGTAGGATATCTGGAAAAACTGGAACAATACAGACGCTCGCTTGAGAAACTTGCCATGGCATCCAAAATTGACCAGTTGTTCAAAGCGATAAAATCCGAGGAATTCCTAAGAGACGAAAGGAAAATGTTTTATGATGAATTCGACCGCTCTTTCCTCGATCTGTTTCCTAATTTCGTGGAAGACTTCAACAATCTTCTCACTGAAGAAGCGAAAATATATCCCAAAAAAGACGAACACCTGAACACCGAATTACGAATATTCGCATTGATAAGGTTAGGTGTAACGGATGCAAACCGTATAGCACACTTCCTGGGATACTCTCTTGCCACTGTATACAACTATAGAAGCAAGATCAGGAATAAGGCCAAAGGTGACAAGGATAGTTTCGAAAAGGATGTAATGAACCTATAGAAAAGTATTCCGTAGGGAAATAACTGCAGAAAATCTTCAAACTATAAAATACATATATCATGAAAAAAATACCTGATTTGAGTTTCTGGAAGCTATGGAATATCAGCTTCGGATTCTTCGGTGTGCAAATTGCCTACGCACTACAGAGTGCAAACATCAGTAGAATATTCTCCACTTTAGGAGCAGACCCACACAGTCTGAGTTATTTCTGGATACTGCCACCACTGGCAGGAATCATAGTACAACCTATTATAGGGGCATTGAGCGACAAAACATGGTGCCGCTTCGGGCGAAGAATACCATATCTTTTTGTAGGTGCCATTATTGCAGTTCTAGTAATGTGTCTGCTACCAAATGCAGGAAGTTTCGGAATGTCCGTATCGGCAGCAATGATTTTCGGACTATTCTCATTGATGTTTCTTGACACTTCTATAAACATAGCCATGCAACCATTCAAAATGATGGTGGGCGACATGGTGAATGAGAAACAAAAAGGATTGGCATATTCTATACAGAGTTTTCTCTGCAATGCAGGTAGTCTGGCCGGTTATCTGTTCCCGTTTATTTTTGCAGCTATCGGAATAAGCAATATCGCTCCTAAAGGAGTAATACCGGATTCTGTTATATATTCGTTCTACATAGGTGCGGCAATACTGATTATTTGTGTCATATACACCACTGTGAAGGTAAAAGAATATCCTCCACAACTATATGCCGAGTACCACGGAATAAGCGATAATCCGAAAGAAGAAAAGGCTAATATTTTCACACTTTTGGCTAAAGCCCCTAAAGCTTTCTGGACAGTAGGACTGGTTCAGTTTTTCTGCTGGGCAGCATTCATGTTTATGTGGACATACACTAATGGTACCGTGGCTGCAGGAGTGTTCAACACCCCTTCGGTTGAGATAATAAAGGATGGAGTTTCGCATATGGTACTCGACACCCAATCATTACAATATCAGAATGCAGGCGACTGGGTGGGAATACTCTTTGCCGTACAGGCAATAGGTTCCGTAATATGGGCCACAATAATCCCAATGATAAAAAACAGGAAAACAGCATATGCACTTAGCCTGATATTGGGAGGTATCGGATTTATATCTATAATGTTTATTAATAACCAATACGGACTATTCATATCATTCCTTCTCGTAGGATGTGCATGGGCTGCAATGCTGGCATTACCGTTCACAATTCTGACTAATGCACTTACAGGCGGTCATTTAGGAACTTACCTTGGTCTATTCAACTGCACTATTTGTGTTCCGCAAATCATAGCTGCAATGGCCGGTGGATGGATTCTTAGTTCTTTCACTTCAGCAGGCGAAGTTCCACCTGAAGTCAACATGCTTGTGCTTGCCGGAATATTCCTTATTATAGGAGCCCTCTGTGTTTACATAATAAAAGAAAAAGACTAAATTTTCACAGTCACAAAAAAACGCTTTGTCATTTTGAATAAAATGACAAAGCGTTTTTATTAAAACGTCAAGACGTTTTTTCTAAATATATCAAGCCTTTACACGGCCAACGTATGAACCGTCGCGAGTATCAACTTCGATAATCTCATCCTGGTTGATGAACAAAGGCACACGTACTGTAGCACCTGTTTCAACTGTAGCAGGTTTTGTAGCGTTAGTAGCAGTATCACCCTTCAATCCCGGTTCAGTGTAAGTAACCTTCAACTGCACTTTAACAGGCAATTCTGCGAAAAGAATAGTTTCAGTAGAAGCGTCAGAAACTACTTCGATAACCATTTCTTCTTTAAGGAAGTCAACACCTTCGATAAGGTCATGAGCGATAGGCACCTGCTCGAAAGTTTCCTGGTTCATAAAGATATAATCGCTACCTTCTTTATAAAGGAACTGATAAGGACGACGTTCTACGCGTACATCTTCAAGTTTTTCACCGATATTGAAACGACGTTCCAAAACATAACCGTCAACAACGTCTTTCAATTTAGTACGCATGAAAGTGTTACCTTTACCTGGTTTTACATGAAGGAAGTCGATGCAAAAATAAATCTTGCCATCCATACGGATAGCTGTTCCGATTTTAATGTCTTGAGCATTAATCATAAGTAGAAATCTTTATATTAATATGTAATAATTGATATTCAGAGTAATAATTCGGGTACAAAATTAATCTAAATCGCGAAAAAACACAAAAAGTTTTGTGTAAAAATGACTTATATCTTTGATTATTAAAAAAAAGTCACTAATTTTGCAGCCCGAACGCATGGAATAATAACATAAATAGTATATACGAAAATGAAAAGAACATTCCAACCCTCTAACAGAAAGAGAAAAAACAAACACGGTTTCCGTGAAAGAATGGCTACTGCAAATGGTCGCCGAGTATTGGCAGCACGTCGTGCTAAAGGTCGTAAAAAATTGACTGTATCTGACGAATACAACGGAGTTAAGGCTTAAGCCGTGCTTTGGAATTAAGATTTAAGAAAAGCCGCAAGGTACTGGGGACAGTATTTTGCGGCTTTTTCTGTTTTTATAAACTGTCAACAAAAGGATTAACTAAAAAAATAGTATCTTTGCCGAAAAGATTCAATAAGTTATGATAGGATTTAAAGACTTTTTCTCGTTCCGGAAAAACAGATTTTTCTGGATTAACATAATAGGAATGATAGTGGTGGTATGTGCTGTGGTATGGGGAACTCTGGCATGGCTTGATTCTTACACCAGACATGGCGAAGCACATATTATTCCTGACGTAAAGAACAAAAGCATTGAAGAGGCCGCAAAAATATTAAATAACGGCACAATGAAAAGTGTTGTTATTGACTCTAATTACGTAAAGGGTGCTCCGGCGGGAATCGTTCTTGAACAGACACCGGCTGCAGGCTCAAGAGTAAAGGAAGGAAGAACGGTTTATCTGACCATTACAACCACTTCCGTACCCCTAGTGGCATTGCCAGATATTATTGACAATAGCTCTGTGAGACAAGCTGCAGCCAAATTAAAGAGTATAGGTTTCAGACTTACAGAACCGGAACTGGTACCGGGAGAACAGGATTGGGTTTACGGAATCAAATACAGAGGCAAAGAATTGAAGTCTGGCGAAAAGATACCGCACGAAGCTCTGCTTACCCTATGTGTGGGTGATACTCATCTAAGAGACTCACTGGCAGCAGATTCAACCTACATAGAGATGAATGCTATACCAGAAACAGAAGGAAAAGCAGAAATAGACGATTCTTGGTTCTAATTAATAATGCAAGATGGCTGAAGATATATATTTGGACGATTTAGACGAAACATTGGATGATATTGAGCCTACCGAAGGTTCTGGAGAGCTATATGAACACTTCAAAGTGGTAGTAGACAAGGGACAATCGCCGGTAAGAATTGACAAATATCTTTTCGAGAGAATTGTAAATGCATCAAGAAACAGGATACAGAGTGCGGCAGATGCAGGCTTTGTAATGGCCAACGGGAAACCGGTAAAGAGCAGCTATAAGGTTAAGCCTTTGGATGTGCTGACCGTGATGATGGACCGTCCGAAGTACGACAATGACATTATTCCAGAAGATATTCCGCTGGACATTGTCTACGAGGACAGCGAACTGATGGTTATAAACAAGCCGGCAGGACTAGTGGTACATCCCGGATGTGGAAACTATCATGGGACTTTGGTAAATGCCATAGCATGGCACCTTAGAGACGTTCCTACATACGATCCGAATGACCCACAAGTGGGTCTGGTGCACCGTATTGACAAAGATACTTCCGGACTGCTAGTTGTGGCAAAGACGCCTGATGCAAAGACAAGTCTGGGCATGCAGTTCTACAACAAAACTACCAAGCGTGAATATAATGCACTGGTATGGGGTATAGTGGAAGAAGACGAAGGTACTATTACAGGCAACATAGGCCGCAACCCCAAAGACAGAATGCAAATGGCTGTCATGTCCGACCCTGAACAGGGAAAACATGCAGTAACACATTACAAGGTTTTGGAAAGACTGGGATATGTAACCCTGGTAAAATGTGTACTTGAAACCGGAAGGACACACCAGATACGTGTACACATGAAGCATATAGGACATGTACTTTTCAACGACGAAAGATACGGAGGAAATGAAATCCTGAAAGGTACTCACTTCAGCAAATACAAACAGTTTGTAAACAACTGTTTCGAGATATGCCCAAGACAAGCATTACACGCAAAGACACTTGGATTCGTGCACCCGAAAACAGGAGAAGAAATGTTTTTCACTTCAGAACTGCCTAATGACATGACAGCACTGATAGAAAAATGGAGAACTTATATAAGTAATAGAGAATAAATAAGATTATTAGTTTGTAAGTTTTTAAGTTTGTTGGCAAGAAATACAACATAGACAAACTTATGAAACTTAATAACTCGGAAACTTAAAGACTCAATATGAAACGTACAGTAGCAATTATTGCAGGTGGTGACTCTTCTGAACATGAAGTGTCAATGAACAGTGCTAAAGGCATTTATTCTTTTATCGACAAGGAGAAATACAATCTCTATATAGTAGAATTAAGCAAAAAGGCATGGGAAGCTGTACTTCCCGACGGGACACGTTCTACAGTAGACAAGAACGACTTCAGCTTTATGGATGGAGCAAATAAAGTGAAACCCGATTTTGCATATATCACCATACACGGAACTCCAGGCGAAAACGGTATCCTTCAGGGATATTTCGAACTGCTGGACATCCCTTATTCTACTTGTGATGTTCTGGTTTCTGCGATGACTTTCAGCAAGTTCACACTGAACCAATATCTGAAAGGATTCGGGATAAGAGTAGCAGAGTCTATGCTAGTGAACAAGCGATTCGGCATTGAAGATAAAGATGTGGTAGAAAAGATTGGTCTACCATGTTTCATTAAACCTAATGCAAGCGGTTCAAGTTTCGGTGTAACAAAAGTAAAGACTGCCGACCAGATACAGCCAGCCTTACAAGCTGCTTTTGCCGAATCGGACGACGTAATGATAGAAGCCTTCATGGATGGTATAGAACTTGCCAACGGTTGTTACAAGACAAAAGAAAAATCGGTGGTGTTCCCTATAACTGAAGTTGTAAGCGACAATGAATTCTTTGACTATAATGCAAAGTATAAAGGCGAAGTTACCGAAATCACTCCTGCCCGCCTTAGTCCGGAACTAACAGAAAGAGTAAAGAAACTGACATCTGCAATATATGACATTCTGGGATGTAAAGGCATTGTCAGAATAGACTATATCATAACAGAAGGCGAGAAGATAAACATGCTTGAGATAAATACCACACCAGGTATGACAGCTACAAGTTTTATTCCGCAACAGGTTAGAGCTGCCGGACTGGATATCAAAGATGTAATGACTGACATTATTGAAGAAGGACTGGCAAAGAACAGTAAATAATATATTAACCCATAAAAACATAAAGCCATGAATATACCTGCAGAATTTGACGAAATACGTCCTTACTCACCGGAAGAGCTGCCACAGATTTTCGAAGAGTTATTGTCTGACAAGGACTTTCAGGAGGTTATTAAAAAGGTAATTCCTGATACACCACTTGATACGCTGGCTAAAGTTCTGCGTAGCTGCAAGACAAATCTTGATGTGCAGAAGAATATCTTTTACGGACTTCTTCACGACCTGATAAAAAAATGCAGTGACGGATTCAGCTTTGACTGTTCGCAGATTGCAGAAAAGAACAAAGGCTATACTTTTATCTCAAATCATAGAGATATAGTATTGGACTCAGGTTTCCTGTCTGTAGGGCTTATTGACAGTGGTTTCCCTACTACCGTAGAAATTGCCATTGGCGACAATCTGCTCATATATCCATGGATAAAAAAACTGGTACGTGTAAACAAGGCATTCATAGTGCAAAGAGCATTGAGCATGAGACAAAGGCTAGAGTCATCTATACGAATGTCAAGATACATACACTTTGCCGTAACACAAAAACAGGAAAACATATGGATAGCCCAGCGTGAAGGAAGAGCAAAAGACTCTAACGACCGCACACAGGACAGCGTGCTGAAGATGCTCTCTATGGGTGGCAACGGAGATGTGATAGACAGTCTCAAGGAACTTAATATCGTACCTCTGTCTCTTTCATATGAGTATGACCCTTGCGACTTCCTCAAAGCACAGGAAATGCAATTGAAAAGGGATATTGAGGGATTCAAAAAAAGCCAGAATGATGACCTGGTAAATATGCAGACTGGTATATTCGGATATAAAGGAAGAATTCACTTCCAGACTGGTCCGTGTATAAATGACGAACTGGAAGCATTGCGTGGATTGCCTAAGACTGAAATATTCACACGTGTTTCTGAGATTATAGACCATCATATACACAAGAACTACCATTTATATCCATGCAACTATATAGCTTGCGATATGCTGGATGGAAGTCTGTCTATGTCAGAGCATTACACAGCAGAAGATAAAATCAGGTTCGAATCATACCTCCAAAAGAAGATTGGACTTATCGACATCCCGGGCAAGGATGAGAATTTCCTTAAGAACTGTATTCTTGCAATGTATGCCAATCCAGCAATAAATCATTTACAGGCTGTAAAAGGATGAAGATAAAGTTATACATATTATTTTTATGCTGTGTACTGACTGCTGTCGGATGCAAGGACGATGAGTATGTATACCCAAATGTACTGACAGAGTTTGTGGAAATAAAGACTAACTCTTCAGGAAGATTGTCATATATCGACACTGATACAGGCAAGTCGTATTCTATTAATGAGCGAAGCGGAATAAATGGTTTTACTCCGGATTCAATTTACAGAGCACTTTCTATTTTCGAGCCTCTAAGCGATGAAAATGGAGATTTGTGTGCTACGTTATATTCTTGTCAGTTTGTTATATCCGTAGTGCCGACTCCAGAAGAAGAATTCAAGGATGGGATAAAAACCGACCCGCTTGATATAGACAGAATATGGCGTTCGGGTAAATATATAAATATGGTTCTGGACGTAATGGGCAAAGACAAGACTCATGTTCTGAACTTTGTAGACAAAGGTATAAAGAATAATGCTGATGGAAGCAAGACTCTGGCCATAACCATATTCCACAGCCAGAACGGAGATTACGAGGCTTTCACCAGAAAAGCTTATGCTTCTATTCCACTATGGCCATATGAAGACAAGCTTTCAGACGGCGACAAAGTGGAAGTAACCATTAACACATATAAGGAAGGAATAACTACACGCGAATTCAACTATTAACTCATTAAGTAAAATATGGTGCTGAAAAGTATATATTTCATGTTCTTCGTATGCGTCTTTCTGTTTGGACTGATGGCATGCAGCTCGAAACCTAAAGATAAATTCGTAAATCTTTCTACTGATGATTTCGAGAAGCTTATTGAAAACGATAACGTTCAAAGACTGGATGTACGGACTGTGGCTGAATACAGCGAAGGGCATATACCCGGCAGTATAAACCTAAATGTATTGGACGACCAGTTCTCGGCAATGACAGACAGTGTACTCGATAAATCGCAACCGGTTGCCGTATACTGCAGAAGCGGAAAGAGAAGCAGAAATGCAGCCAGACTTCTTACAAAGAAAGGATATACTGTATACAACCTTGACAAAGGAATCCTAAACTGGATAGAGTTGGGAAAAGATATTGAAAAATAATGTTTATCTTTGCGCTGACTTTAAAAGGCTTATAATAAAATAAAGAAAAGATATATTATATGGAAAAGAAATTCAAAAGAACAACCGTAACATCGGCACTTCCTTATGCCAACGGTCCTGTACACATAGGACACCTGGCGGGAGTATATGTACCTGCCGACATTTACGTTCGTTATCTTCGCCTCAAGAAGGAAGATGTTATCTTCATCGGAGGTTCGGACGAACATGGTGTGCCTATCACTATACGTGCAAAGAAAGAAGGCATCACTCCACAAGATGTTGTAGACCGCTATCACACACTCATACGAGACTCTTTCAAGGAGTTCGGTATCTCATTCGATGTTTACGGACGTACTTCATCAGAAATACATCATCAGACGGCTTCGGATTTTTTCCGCAAACTTTATGATAAAGGAGAATTCATAGAAAAGACTTCGGAACAGTATTACGACGAAGAGGCCAAGACATTCCTTGCCGACAGATATATCACCGGCGAATGTCCTCGCTGTCATGCCGAAGGCGCATATGGCGACCAGTGCGAAAAATGTGGCAGCACTCTCTCTCCTACTGAGCTTATCAATCCTAAGAGTGCCATCAGTGGTAGCCAGCCTGTAATGAAGGAAACAAAACACTGGTATCTGCCACTTGACAAACACGAAGGATGGTTGCGCAAATGGATTCTTGAAGACCACAAAGAATGGCGTCCTAACGTATATGGTCAGTGCAAGAGCTGGCTCGATATGGGACTTCAGCCACGCGCCGTAAGCCGTGACCTCGACTGGGGTATCCCTGTTCCGGTAGAAGGTGCAGACGGTAAAGTGCTTTATGTATGGTTCGACGCTCCTATCGGATATATCTCAAATACAAAGGAACTGCTTCCTGACTCATGGGAAAAGTGGTGGAAAGACCCTGAAACACGCCTTGTACACTTCATCGGTAAGGATAACATCGTGTTCCACTGTATCGTTTTCCCTGCTATGCTGAAGGCTGAAGGCAGTTATATTCTGCCGGACAATGTTCCTTCAAACGAATTCCTGAACCTTGAAGGTGACAAGATCTCAACTTCACGCAACTGGGCTGTCTGGTTGCACGAATACCTGAAGGACTTCCCTGGCAAGCAGGATGTTCTGCGTTATGTCCTGACAGCAAACGCTCCTGAAACAAAAGACAATGACTTCACTTGGAAAGACTTCCAGGCACGCAATAACAACGAACTTGTAGCAGTTTATGGTAACTTCGTAAACCGTGCACTCGTTCTTACAGGTAAATATTTCGATGGTAAAGTTCCTGCTGCCGGTGAACTGACAGACTATGACCGTGAGACTTTGAAAGAATTTGCCGATGTTAAGGCTGAAGTGGAAAAACTTCTTGATGTATTCAAGTTCCGCGATGCTCAGAAAGAAGCAATGAACCTGGCACGTATCGGTAACAAGTATCTTGCAGATACTGAACCTTGGAAACTTGCCAAGACAGATATGGACCGTGTGGCTACTATTCTTAACATTGCCCTCCAGCTTGTAGCCAACCTTGCTATTGCATTCGAACCATTCCTGCCTTTCAGCTCTGCAAAACTTCGCGGTATGCTTAACATGGATTCCTTCGAATGGGAAAATCTTGGACGCACAGACCTTCTTACAACAGGACATCAGTTGGGCAAGGCTGAACTTCTGTTCGAAAAGATTGAAGACAGCGCAATAGAAGCACAGGTACAGAAACTTCTCGATACAAAAAAGGCCAACGAAGCTGCAGCTTATAAGGCTAACCCTATCAAGCCTACAATAGCATTCGAAGACTTCGAAAAGCTTGATATACGTGTAGGTACAGTCCTGGAATGCGAAGTAGTACCAAAGATGAAGAAACTGCTGAAATTCAAGATTGCCGACGGACTTGAAAACCGTACTATCGTGAGTGGCATAGCTCAGCACTATAAACCTGAAGAGCTGATAGGAAAACAGGTTCTGTTCATTGCCAACCTTGCTCCACGTCAGTTCAAGAATGGTCTGGTGAGTGAAGGTATGATTCTGAGTGCCGAAAACTTCGACGGCTCACTGGCTGTTACTTCACTGCTTAAGGAAGTAAAACCAGGCAGTCAGGTTTGCTAATAAGATTACTACAAAAATCAATCATAAAGGGCGGGATATGGATGTCCCGCCTTTTTCATAAAAACCAGAAACGTGTCAAACAATTCTCTAAAAGAAAAAACAGCAAAAGGGCTTCTGTGGGGAGGACTGGGAAACGGTATCATGCAAATCCTAAACCTGGTCTTTGGCATATTTCTTGCTCGTCTGCTTACTCCTGCCGATTATGGTATGGTGGGAATGCTTGCCATATTCAGTGCAATAGCAGGAACAATACAGGAAAGCGGATTTACCAATGCTCTGGCAAACAAACAGAACATTACTCACAATGACTATAACGCTGTATTCTGGTTCAGCACTCTGACCGGTGGACTGCTCTATATAATACTATTTCTGTCTGCTCCTTTGATAGCTGATTATTATAACCAACCGGACCTGATAAGACTCTCAAGAATATATTTTCTGGGATTTGTCATATCAAGCACTGCCACATCGCACAATGCTTATTTATTCAGAAACCTGATGACTAGAGAAAAAGCGACTGCGCAGATTTATGCAATAACCTTATCTTGTATTATTGGTATAATACTTGCATACAATGACATGTCGTATTGGGGACTGGCAATACAGAACCTGATATATATCGCCATAGTAAACATAAGTCTCTGGTTTTACTCACCTTGGCGTCCTACATTTAATATAGACTTCGGTCCGATAAAAGAGTTTTTTGGTTTCAGTATAAAAATACTGCTTACAAACATATTCAATCAGATAAACAACAATATATTCTCAACAATAATAGGACGCAAATTCACACCGTATTCTGTAGGACTCTATACTCAGGCAAACAAATGGAATTCAATGGGTTCATCGTTAATAAGTTCTACCATAAGCGGTGTGGCTCAACCAATATTTGCACAGGCCACAGATGATAAATCAAAACAACTGAGCATATTCAGAAAAATGCTAAGATTTACCTCCTACATTTCTTTTCCAACCATGCTTGGATTGGCACTTATTGCCCCAGAATTCATACTCCTTACTATAAAAGATAAATGGGTGGACTGTATTCCTATTCTGCAACAATTATGTATATGGGGGGCATTTTTCCCAATTACAACATTATGTTCCCAACTTTTGATAAGCCGTGGTAAGTCTAATCTAAATCTTTACAGTAACATTACGTTAGGCTGTCTTCAGATTGTGGCTCTGTTGGTGAGCTGGAGATATGGTATAACAATAATGATTTCCACCTACGTCATCATAAACATTCTATGGATGTGGGTTTGGTATCTTATGGTGAGAAAAGAAATAGGACTAAAATTTATGGATGCAATAAAAGACATTTGTCCGTTTGCTATTATAACTATAGTTTCGGCAATAACGGCAAAAATAATTTGTGGATTCATGGATTCGCCTTACATGATATTAGCTTGCAAAATCATCATTACAGCAATTCTGTATTTGGGTATATCACGCATTGCAAACTCAAGAATACAGGATGAGATATTCTCATATTTACTTAAAAGGAAAATAAAATGATAAGTGTTATTATACCTCTGTATAACTGTGAAAAGTTTATCAAACGCAGCATCAACTCCGTCCTGAGGCAGACAGTAAAGGAGTTTGAAATAATAGTAGTGGATGATGGTTCGACAGACAAAGGTCCTGAAATCGTAAAGGATATGGACTCTTCAGTTATACGGCTGATACGTCAAGAGAACCAAGGTGTATCGTGCGCCAGAAACAGAGGTATAAAAGAATCCAGATACGAACTTGTGGCTTTTCTTGATGCCGATGACGAATGGGATACCGACCATCTGGAAACTATTATGCATCTGTACAACAAATATCCACAGTGTGGGGTATTCGCTGCTTCATACAGAATGTCTGTAGACAATAACATCATATACCCTGAATTCAGCCCTGAAATACCTTTCAAAGACGACGGAATACTATACAATTATTATGAGGTAGCTTCAGGAAGCAACCTTCCCATTAATTCAAACACATACGCCGTAAGGAAAAGCATAATCGAATCAATTGGCGGTTACCCTACAGGTATTCCTTCAGGCGAGGATATTCTGACCATAGCCAGACTTAATGCAGTATGTGATTTTGCTTATACAACAAAAGCAACTTCCACTTACTATCTTCATAATGAAACTGTAAAGAGCGAACGACCTGTATTAAAACATGATCCTTTGGACAAACTTTTTTATGAAAATTACAAAGTATCCAAACATAAAAAAGGGGCACGCCTGTTTCTGGCATCATGGCATAAGAGAAGAATGTCCAGAGCACTGACTCTACGTAAATACGGGATAGCCACAGAACATTTCTTAAAGGCACTTACCATTATGCCATTTCAGAAAAAGCTGTACACATCATTCATAATTTCTCTGATTTCTGCAATAACCGGTAAAAGCATACTTGAACTAAACAACCTGTTAAAACATAAATAAATAACACCATGCCTACATTTACTGTTTTCCCCAATATAAAACCATCATCGGGCGGAAAAGGAAACCCATATATCAACGATTTTATTTCTGCCATCAACAATGAAGAAGGATGTAAGGTAGTGAACGAAAGTCACAAGAATCCTCTTTTGAGTATTCTGCGACCTTCCAGATGGGGTGATGTGTTCATTTTCAATTGGTTCGAGAGCATACCTGACTTCAAATATGGGTATTTACAGTCATTATTCGCAATTTTACTTATATTCATACTTAAAATCAAAGGCAAGAAAATAATATGGATCCTTCACAACAAAAAGCCACATAGTGGAAACAAAAAGATAATAAAAAGAATTCTCACTTACCTTATTGCCAAGGAGTCAGACTATATCATCACTCATGCCAGCGAAGGGGTTAACCTCATAAACGACAGATATAAATTTACAGTAGGAAAGACTTTCTATATTGACCACCCAACCAAAAACAGACTTAACATGATTGACAGGTCTGAAAGAGAAAAAATGTACGATTTACTGGTTTGGGGAAATATAATAGGATATAAAGGTGTTTATCAATACCTTAAATTCATAAATGAAGAAAAGATAAATGATATACGGATATGCATAGTAGGTAATTGTACTACACCAAAGATTGCATCCGATATAAAATCAGTAGCTGGCGAAAACACTACACTGATCTTCAAGGGGGCATCTTTTGAGGAACTGGCAGAATACATAGCCTCATCTGAATTTGTACTGATGCCATATCTTCAAGACTCGATTTTAAGTTCAGGCATACTGATGGATTCACTGTCATTCGGGTCAAAAGTAATAGGTCCAAACACTGGCTCGTTTAAAGACTATGCCAAAGACAAAAATCTTAATGTTTATGTTTTCGATGAATATAAAGACATCTCTGAAATTGTAAATAACGAACGTGAGACAAAAGTCTCTTATGATTGTTACAAGGCTTTCCTGGATGACAATAACTGGAAAAACTTTATACACAAAGCATTAAAGCTAGTAATAAACAAGGCATAATCCATTTTATTTTTTCAGTACCACAAGAGGTATATTCCCCAGTGCAGCAGCAACCTCAGAGTAACTGCTGCCACACGAACCGAAAATCTTGTCCGTTTTGGAGAGCATATACATTTCGGACACCGCCTCTTTGATACCTGAAACTGAATTACGGTCTGCCTCCGATGATGAACAGTATATTCTGTCGCCATATCTGTCTTTAAACTCACTTTTCACACTTTCAGAGTCTGTAGCCAGATATATGGAAAGAGAAGGATGAAGAAGAAGTTCTTCATCAATAACTCTGTAAAACAATTCATTAGGGCTATTGTTTATAGACACACTATGGTCCGTTCTTCTGACATGAACTCCAATTCTATAGTCTGACATCCCAAGAATTACAGAATCAATTTTTGCCCGTATCTCTGGTACAGGTCTGAATAATTCGGAGAACAAGCCTTCAGGAAAATCAATTATAGGATAGCATGAAGAGATATAAAGATTTCCTTCAGATAAAAAATTCATGAATGTATTTACATCTCTATTATAACCATTCATTTCATGGTCGTAAGCCCTGTTACGGAAAAGAGCAATCTGTGGCACTAAAGGCAACCATAAATTATGCTTTCGGGGATGGTCGTACAACAGTTTGCTTAAAAGTGAATCTTCGTGAATTGTAATGTTGCCTGATTCTATTTCGCCAAAGATACTGGCAAAAGAAGAATTCAAACCTTTGTCGCGTAACCAATAGACATTAAGGGAGCTTCCGGAAAGTCTGCACAAATATACAGCCGAAGCTATAGCACGCATTCTGTTTGCAAGTCCTCCTATCGGGAGTAAAGTTATATTTCCGTTCCTACCCATTTTGTCTTCTGTTTTTTTTAATCTGTAATCCAAGCTTGAATATTGAATGCAAAAATAGGCAAGTTTATCGGTTTTTCATTCACTAACGCAGATTATAAATCAAAAAATTGAAACAACCGTGCTTTCTGACATTATTTATTATTAACTTCACACCCATTATGAAAATAGCATTAGTCAAACAAGAAGTATATCAGGACCTTTATGTCTGCCCTGTAACAGAGAAAAACGCGGCAAACATTCTCTTCTCATCAATGGGAAGAGTGGGACCTATCGGCCTTATGGCAGAACTCGATGCCGACTTTTATATAGTGAAAGAAGAGCCGGAGTACGAAACACAGATTTACCGCAAAGTAATACCGCACATAGCCAAGCATCTGTATCTGCTCAAGACTGAGACACTCGACAAGATTCCGGGACAGGAATTCAAACAACCCGGTAGTCCATACCCTAACGGTAAATTCGCCATTGACTGTCATGACATAGACTGGAGTAAATATGATGTAGTGATTTCAATTAACGTCAGTCTGCCGACATCTGTAGTAAGAAGCTATCCACAGACACTATTCGCATATATGATAGGCGAAGCCAATATGGCAACTGGAAGTGTACACTTTGGATACGATGTCACTATGAACCAGATGGCAAGGGGAATAGTATCCAGAAAATGCGGCATTATGGATTTTCCATATACATTCCTCAGTTCGGACACTCTGCAGAAAATCATGCAGAATCATCTGGGACGAGAATCAGAAAATAAAGGTATCTTTATGGAAATCAATTCCACAACTGAACGTCCCGTAACCAAGGCACCCGCACATTTCCAGCCTCTTATAGATGCAGGATATGAAATAATTCTCCACAAGCAGCGTATATTCGACAATCTGAAGAGTATATACGACGCGAAGTATTTCGTAAAGATGGGAGGACGTCACATACGCGGAAACTCTGTGGCAGAAGCTGTTTCTTTAGGAACACTGGCTATAATGAACAAGAACGAAGTGACACACCATGAACTGATAATAGACGAGTGTGACGTGAAGACAATGAAGCAGATGGTAAATCTGATAAACAAACTGGAAAAGAATCCGGATTTGTATCATGAACTATTAACCAAACAACGTAAGGTGCTGAAAGAATTATTCTTCGATGCTCCAGTACAATCACTAACCAACTGTCTGGAAGAAAAAAGAAAATCAGGAAAGGCAAGACCTTATAAATGGTATAACAAGATATCAGACAGGCTTTGCTTTCTCAGGTAACAAGGAATCAGTTACAGGTTGACAAGACTTCAGCTACAAGGTTAGCCGTTAAATTAACCAGTCTACTTGCAACTCAAGAGCTTAAGAACTAACAAACTCAAAAAAACATGAATGCCCCCATACTCCTCTTCGTTTTCAACCGTCCGGACCATGTACGCCGGACAGTAGAAGCTCTGCAACGCAATACTCTCGCTGCCGAAAGCATACTGTATATATATTCCGATGCAGCACGTACCCTTGAACAAAAGGATGCCGTAAGCGAAGTAAGAAGATACATATACACCATAAACGGATTCAAGGAAATAAACATCATTGAAAGAGAGGAAAACTGGGGACTTGCCAAAAGTATAATTGACGGTGTAACCACACGTGTGAAAGAATACGGTAGAGTCATTGTATTGGAAGATGATCTTATTACTGCACCATATTTCCTTCAGTTCATGAATGATGCTCTTGAGGCCTACAAGGACGAAGAAAGAGTGGGACACATACAAGGATGTGATTTCACACAAGACCCTTCACTGCCAGATACTTTTCTCATAAAATGGACAGGGAGCTGGGGATGGGCTACATGGGATCGTGCATGGAAGTATTTCAATCCCGATGGAAAAGCTCTTCTGAAACAGCTTGAAGACAGGAAACTTACATATACTTTCGATTTCAACGGTAAATACGGATACACTCGTATGCTCCGCCGTCAGATTGAAGGCAAGAACAATTCATGGGCTATAAGATGGAATGCATCACTTTTCCTTAATGATATCCTTTCACTGAACGTAGGAAAATCATTGGTTCAAAACGAAGGTTTCGACGGTAGCGGAACTAACTGTGGCGGTGGCGGACTATACTCTTCCAATCTTTTCATGGACAGAATAGAAGTGAAAAGAATCACTCCGGCTGTAGAAAACAAAGAAGCAAGGATGGCTTACGTGAGATACTATGCACGAACAAATTCATTCATGGCAAAAGCTATAAGAAGAATCAAGCGCACTCTGAAAGGCGATTTTGGCAGATAAAATAGGCTCTGATGCCGTTTTTAACTATATTATCATTAATTATTCCTACTTCATTTGGGATAAAAAAGGTCAGTAAGCATTATCTTTGCAAAAAATTCCCGACAATGAGAATACTAATCATAAACACGGCAGAACGTATAGGAGGTGCAGCCATTGCAGCCAGCCGACTGATGGATGCACTAAAGAACAACGGAATAAAAACAAAAATGCTTGTCCGCAACAAGCAGACAGAACAGCTAACCGTAATTCCACTGAAGAGTTCATGGAGGAGAATATGGCAATTCGCCTGGGAACGTATTGTCATATGGATAGCAAACGGATTTACCCGACGAAACCTCTTTGCCGTGGATATAGCAAATACGGGAACAGACATCACCAAACTGCACGAATTTGTTCAGGCAGACGTTATTCACCTGCACTGGATAAATCAGGGAATGCTTTCTCTTAATGACATCGACAAAATCCTGAAATCAGGAAAACCTGTAGTATGGACCATGCACGACATGTGGCCCTTCACTGGAATATGCCACTATGCCGGAGCATGCAAAAAGTACGAAAGCCAGTGCCATAACTGCGAACTGTTACTAAAGCCTCACAAGAAAGACTTATCTTACAAAATTTTCAGAAAGAAACAGAAGATATTCTCAAATGCCAACATAACATTTGTAGCATGCAGCCACTGGTTGGAAGAAATGGCAAAAAACAGTGCACTAATCCGTACACAGAATATTACAAGCATACCTAATGCAATAAACACCAACCTGTTCATGCCTCGCAACAAGAGACAGGCAAGAGAAAAACTTAATTTACCTCAGGACAAGAAGCTCTTACTCTTTGGTTCTGTAAAAATAACAGACAAGCGCAAGGGAATAGACTATCTTATTGAGGCATGCAAGATTCTGACACAAAACAGTCCTGAACTGAGTAAAGAGCTTGGTGTAGTCATCTTAGGTTCACACTCGGAACAGTGTACATCACTCTTTCCGTTCCCAATCTATACCATGAACTATGTGAAAAGCGAAAAAGACCTGGTTGATATATACAATGCAGTAGATATTTACGTTACTCCCTCACTGCAGGACAATTTGCCTAACACCATTGTAGAAGCCATGTCATGCGGTATTCCATGTGTAGGGTTCCAGACAGGAGGAATTCCGCAGATGATAGACCATCTGCACAATGGATATGTGGCCGAATACAAGTCTGCTGCCGACCTGGCAAATGGTATAAAGTGGGTACTCACCGATGGAGACTACCAGACATTGAGCGAGGAAGCACACCGTAAGGCTATAAATACATATTCAGAAACAACAGTTGCACACCAATATCTACAGATATACAACAAGCTAACAGGGAAAAATGCATAACACTGCACCAAACCACCATACACAGCACCTACATCCCAAGTTCAGCATTATAACAGTAACTTATAATGCCGGTAAAGTACTGGAAGACACTATACAGAGTGTCATCACACAGTCATATAAAAATGTAGAATATATAATCATTGACGGCGGTTCGAAAGACAATACCCTTAACATTATAGAAAAATACAAACAACATATAGCACATCTGGTAAGTGAACCGGACAATGGTCTATATGACGCAATGAACAAAGGTATTCAACTAGCAACCGGTGACTATCTGTGCTTCCTCAATGCAGGCGACGAACTACACGAAGACGATACACTATTCTGCATGGTCCACAGCATCAAGGAAGACATACTGCCAGATGTAATTTATGGCGAAACAGAGATAGTTGACGAAAACGGGCATTTCGTCAGGATGCGACGTCTATCATCCCCTAAGGTTTTGACATGGAAAAGTTTCAAAAAAGGTATGCTGGTATGTCATCAAGCATTCTTTGCACGCCGCGAACTGGCCGTAGGCGAACCATACAATCTGAAGTACCGCTTCTCTGCCGATTTTGACTGGTGCATCCGCATTATGAAAAAAAGCAAGAATATCCATAACTCAGGACTCACCGTAATAGACTATCTTAATGAAGGAATGACTACACGTAACCATAAGAAATCCCTTATGGAACGTTTCAGAATAATGTGTCATCATTACGGATACGTTTCTACTATTGCTCATCATTTATGGTTTGTAGTAAGAGCAATAATAAAGAAATGAACGCATAGAATAAAGGCAGTTGAAAAGACATCTTAATAAATCCGAAAAACAAATAAGATGACAATAATAAATTTGTAATAATTACAGTTTTATATATTTTTGTCTCATAAGTAATTCATTAACCATCTAAAACCAAAGCTTATGAGAAAAATCTTATCGCTACTGACATTATTCACATTATTATTTTCCTTACAAGTTTTCTCACAAGAAAAACAGTATCAATTATCAAGTCATATTCTTGATATTAACACGGGGTACCCGGCTAAAGATGTGAAAATAAGTCTGTCCAAAATGAATGGCAAACAAAATTGGACTTTAATTGACGAGAAAACCACAGACGAAAACGGAAGAGTAAAGGACTTACTCCCACAGGATGAAAAATCCGACAACAAAGGTATATACAAACTTACGTTCTACACGGAACCATACTTCAAGCTACAAAACAAGGAATCATTTTATCCATTTATTGAAGTTGTATTCGAGATAAAGGACAACAGCCATTATCATGTGCCAATAACACTTTCGCCTTTCGGATATTCAACATACAGAGGAAACTGACAGTAAAAAACAAAAAAACTATTATTAATGCCTGTGGGAAGACATTAATAATAGTTTTTTTTAAAACAATATATCCATAAATCTTACAAAGCCTGAAGCATTCTCTTTAAGACTACAGTAGCTGAAATCTCACGATTGGCAGCCTCAGGAATAACCAATGATGTAGGTGCTTCTATCACATCATCAGTAACAATCATATTTCTACGCACAGGCAGACAATGCATAAAGAAAGCATTGTTCGTTACCTTCATATGTTCAGCATCAACAGTCCATGACATATCTTTGGAAAGCACTTTTCCATAGTCAGCCGGATTAGTCACTCCCGGACACGCCCAGTTCTTGGCATATATAAAATCAGCACCTTCGAATGCCTTCAACTGATTATACTCTACTTTTGCCCCACGAACAAATTTAGGGTCTAGTTCATATCCTTCAGGATGAGTGATTACGAAATCCACATCAGCCTCATTCATGAAATCAGCAAAAGAGTTTGGAACAGCTTGCGGAAGTGCCTTTGGATGTGGTGCCCAAGTAAGTACCACCTTAGGACGGTCTTTTTTCTTATATTCCTCGATAGTTATCAAATCGGCAAAGGCCTGAAGAGGATGCCCTGTAGCTGCTTCCATCGAGAAAACCGGTTTTCCTGAATATTTGATGAACTGATTAAGAATTTTCTCTGTATAATCATCCGTACGACTTTCAAACTGTGCAAAGGAACGTACACCTATAATATCGCAATACGAAGCCATTACAGGGATAGCTTCAAGCAAGTGTTCACTTTTATCACCATCCATAACTACTCCACGTTCGGTTTCCAGTTTCCATGCACCTTGATTAACATCCAGCACAATAACATCCATTCCCAAGTTTCGTGCAGCTTTCTGAGTACTAAGACGAGTACGCAGACTATTGTTAAAGAATATCAGCAGACAAGTTTTATGTTTTCCCAGTGCTTCATACTTGTAACGATCCTTTTTTATTTCAAAAGCTTCAGCCAATGCTGTCTTCAAGTCACCCAAGTCGAATACGTTTGTATATGTCTTCATAATCACAATGTATATTAATTAGTTTTTCAATACAAAAATACAATAAACCATGATTTTTCGTAGATTTATTGCATATATTTTCTATTTTGATATTATTTTCTTATCTGTCCTTCACCATCAATCAACCATTTATAGGTTGTAATTTCCTTTAATCCCATAGGCCCTCTGGCATGCAGTTTCTGTGTACTGATACCAATCTCAGCTCCCAGACCAAACTGTGCACCGTCAGTAAACGAGGTAGGAGCATTTACATATACACATGCTGCATCTACCGCTTTTCTGAAATAACCGGCAGCCCTATTATCTTCCGTAACTATACACTCGCTATGTCTTGAACTATATTTATAGATATGGGTAACAGCTTCCTCAATATCGCTTACAGTCCTTACAGACATCTTATAATCAAGAAATTCTGTTCCATAACTATCTTTAGTTGCAGGCTTCAACAGTTCTGAAGGATAACATCCATCCAGTGCCTGATATGCAGGTTTATCGGCATAAATCACCACATTACTGTCGGCAAGCATCTTGCACAACTGTGGCAAATCCGAAAGTCTGTCGGCATGAACAATCAAACAATCAAGTGCATTGCATACACTCACCCTTCTTGTTTTGGCATTATTTATAATCCTTGCTCCTTTCTCCACATCTCCGGCCAAATCAAAATAAGTATGACATATGCCGGCTCCAGTTTCTATAACCGGGACTGTAGATTCCTTTCGTACATAATTAATCAGGCTGCTGCTTCCACGAGGAATAATAAGATCAACATAATCATTGGCATGCAGCAATTCTGTGGTAGCCTCCCTGTCTGCCGGCAAGAGCTGCACCACATTCCTGTCCACACCAAATTTATCAAGCACAGTATGTATAATATCAACTATAGCCTTATTAGAATTATAGGCATCGCTTCCACCTTTAAGGATACATGCACTACCACTCTTCAGGCATAGCGAAAACACGTCAAAACTCACATTAGGCCTGGCCTCATAAATCACCCCGATAACCCCAAAAGGAACACTTATCTTTTTTATCTTTAGCCCATTAGGTCTTACATCTTCATACAACACATTTCCCAATGGCGACTGAAGCTTTGCCACATTCCTCATATCCGACGAGATATCTTCAATACGCGAAACAGTCAATTTTAGTCTGTCATATTTAGGGTCAGAAGAATCCATCAGTGCAAGGTCCATTGCATTGGCATTCAAAATAGAATCACTATATTCTATAGCAGCATCAGCAACAGCCGTAATGATATCATTAATAAGTTTTCCATCCATCAGAGCCAACTTACGCGAAGCAAGCTTTATTGCCTGAAAAGTTTCATTTAGTCTCATATTATTCCGTTTTTCAATTCATTATTTGCAAAAATATCATTAAAATTCGAAATCGAGTCAAATCCGCATAAAAAACTTTCACAAATAGAAAATATAATGTTTCTGATATGTTTCATTACAATTTATTTGCTTTTAAAGAGAAAAAAACTTAACTTTGAAATATCACAGAGAGAATGAACCATAATTATTAACCATTAAAAAAACAAATACTATGGCAGATTTTAATTATGACGCATTGACAGAAGTTTTCCGAGGCAATCTTTGGGAGGCAGAACTAGTAAAAGGCTTGTTGGAATCCGAAGGCGTTCAAGCCATGATAAAAGATGAAACCCTATCAGCCGTTACATCTCCATACTCTGACATGGGAGGAGAAGTTTTAGTAATGGTCAATAAGGAAGAAGAAGTATACGCAAAGAAAGTAGTAGCTGAAAGAAAGAAAGCATGAACAAGATATTCTCTACATTTATAATACTTTTACTATCAGTGATATCGGTCAGTGCCAAAAACCTCAAGCCCACATCATGGGAATCATACGGGGTAACTTTTCTGGCACCGGCCGATATTATTGTTGAAGATGATTCGGAAGAAAGCCTAACCATAAGCAACTCCGAGCTATCCATAAACATTCAATTGCTTTACGGTGATGGACTAAAAGAAAAAGAGCTAATTGACGATTTAAAACACATCACCCAAGAAGACAATCTGAAACAAACATCCGAAATCTCCCCAATAGAACTGATTCATTTTTTCGGTGCATACATCACAGGAATATGCGAAAACGACCAATGTCTTTACTCATATCTTACAACTAAAGACAACGCATGCAGTTTCTATATATCAATTATATGCGGAAAGTCTGACCTGTCTCTCGCAAAAGAAATTCTAAAAAGTTTCAAGCTGGAATAGAAATATACGGTTCATTTTCTCTACAACTTCCTATTCGATATTATTCTTTAAATGATGACTAACAGATAAATTCTATTATTTTAAACTGAGCGTAACTAATGTAACAGAAAAAAATCACTAACAGCTCTATCTTGCAGATGTTTCTTTATCAAATCATCCATATATCAATGCCTTAGTTGCATCCACATTCTTTTCAGATATGGATTCTTTATAGTTTGTTCTCATCTTTCTGTCTAGCGTAAATCTTAATTTTACGTTGTAAGTTCCATCAGACCGTAGTCCGTCCTTATTAATTTCAGCATTGATTGTCAGCATATTACGATTATGTTTAGCGGTAAACAAGCGGTAAACAAATGCTCTTTTTTGATATATTCACCTTGATTCTCTGGGTTTATTTGTACCTTTACACCGAAAGGAATGTCTTTTATGAAAAAAGAAATGATTAACAGGCTGAAGATTATGCTTGCCGAAGAGCAAAAAAGCAGTAAGTGACTGGCAGAGCAATTAGGAAAAGACAGGGCTACTGTCTCCAAATGGGTGACAAATACCATGCAGCCTGACGCAAGAAACCTCCTGCGAATAGCAGAAGCTTTGAATATTGATGCATGTAGACTGCTTAACAAAAAACAAATCACAGTGGCTGCAATGTTGCTGTTTGGCAAGTACACTCAGCGTTGGCTTCCTGCAATGACAGCAAAGTGCATTTGCTTTGTGGGAAACAATCTTGGAGGTACACAATTTCGCGATAAGGTGAATGATGCCGACATTGAAGGAAATCTGCTTCATCAGTTTGAAACTATTATGGATTTCTTCACCCGGAACTTGCGCCATATACAAGTTGGAAAAGAGTTTAACTCGCAAGGAGTATTGGAGATTCCATACATCAGCCTTGTTGAGTTCACCGTAAATGCTTTGGTACATCGCTCGCTGAATGCGACTGCTCCTATCCGTATATTCATCTTTGATGACAGGGTGGAGATACACAGCCCCGGAATTCTCCCTAATGGGCTTAGCGTGGATGATATTGTTGTAGGTACATCCATGCCACGCAATATGTTCCTCTTCACAAATGCCATCCATTTGCTCCCCTATACAGGAGCAGGTAGTGGTATGCTTCGTGCCTTATCTGAGGATATGAAAGTTTCATTCACCAACAATGACAGAACTAACGAGTTTGTAATTACTATAAATAGACCGGAAGGTAGCCAAGTCAATAATAAAAGTAACCAAGTCAATGGCAACTTAGATACTAAATTTGGACACTCTGACACCGACTTAGGCACCAACTCTGACAGTTTCAATGCCGACTCTGACACTAAGCCTAGACACTCTGACACTAAACGCCCTAAAATAACAAATAAACAAAGGGATATAGTAAATTTCTGTAGTGTGCCACGTAGCAGCAAAGAGATTCTTGAAAGGGTCGGTGTGACATACCATAGCAAGAATATCCAAACATACATCATGGCTCTTGTCGAGGCTGGCTATCTCGAAATGACCAATCCAGAGCACCCCAATGCCAGTAATCAAAAATATAGGAGAAGTAAAAAATAAACTCACATATATTCACCAACAAGAACGGTAACACTGATGTACAAATTTGAAAAAGTTCTTGATTTCATTACAAACTACGACAAAGCGTACAATAATCTCTAATTTCTAAAAAACGATATGGAATACGGAATAGTTTATCTTCTAACAAACCCTGTAATGCCAGGACTTGTAAAAATAGGCATGACCACACAAGAAGACATTGATAAACGGATGAAGGAACTATATACCACAGGAGTTCCTGTTCCGTTTGAGTGTAAATTTGCGTGCAAGGTTAAGAAAAGTGATTGTCTCAAAATTGAAAAAGCCCTTCATAAAGCCTTTGACCCTCAGCGCATCAATCAGAATCGTGAGTTCTTCCGTATCAACGTGGATCAGGCACAAGCAATTCTCGAACTTTTCCATCATGAAGATGTAACGGAAGAAGTAACTGATGAGATACAAAACGATCTCACTGATGAGGACAAAGTTGCCAGCACAAAAGCACATGCAAAACGTCCACCGCTCAATTTCTATGAGATGGGATTGCAGAAAGGCGATGTTCTCATCTGGAAAGATGACCCATCAATTTCTGTCACCATTTTTTCCTGACTTCGTCACTCAAAAAACCTTAATTTTATAATTCGTTGATAAACA
>artificially_reared_1__coassemble_229_pt1 | contig 53597 bp, 38 predicted proteins | sample artificially_reared_1__metabat2_low_PE_002 | metagenome-assembled genome bin artificially_reared_1 | reverse complement strand
CCGAGTCGGGACTAATTTTTTCTATTTTGCAATACGTACTTTACCGTAGGCTTACTTTCTTTTTATTATCTCTCTCTTTTATTCAGATTGCAACATGTTTTTTAGTTCATTAGTGTAAGATGATAAAACGCCTTGACGTTTTGAGTAAAACGAGCTATCGTTTTAGCCAAAACGTCAAGGCGTTTCTAACAGAATGCTTTTTCTTTTTTTTATTTACTTTTTAAGCATCAAAGCCTTGAAAGATGCAGGATAAGGAGTTTCAAACTGCATAATTTCACCAGTGACAGGGTGGTAAAAACAAAGTTTGAATGCATGCAGGGCAAGTCTTCCCAAAGGGTCAACTTCACAGCCGTATCTCAAATCTCCTACAACCGGATGACCTAAAGTCTGCATATGTACACGTATCTGGTTCTTACGTCCCGTTTCAAGATTAAGTTCTACAAGCGAATAACCGTTTGCACGCTTTATTGTCTGATAATGTGTAATAGACAGTTTACCACCGTCATCATAATTGCTTGAACTTACATAAAGTTTACGGTCTGTGAGCCACGACTGCACAGTACCCTTATCTTTTTCCATATCACCCATTACGATAGAAACATACCGGCGGTCGAAAACAATTTCATGCCAGTTATCTCGCAACGTATGCTGAGTTTTCTCGTCCTTGGCATACATCATCACACCTGAAGTTTCACGGTCAAGACGGTGTACTACAAACACACGGTTTCTAGGATGCTGGCGCTTGACATATTCATTAAGAATATGCTGTGCCGTACGTTCTTTCTGACGGTCAGTAGCTACTGACAAAAGCCCCTCTTTCTTCTCTACTACTATTATATAAGCATCTTCATACAATATATTAAGCAGCGGATTGTGGAATTCATGCTTGTTCTTCTCTTTACTGATTTGAACCTTCATTCCCGGTTTGAGCTGAAAATTATATTGTGTCTGTATATTATTGTCGACCATTACAACTCTATTTGTAAGCAAAGCCTTTACTCTAGTACGACTTATCCCTGACATTTTTTTTAACAAAAATTCCATCAGTTCTGCCGGTTCAGATACATTATATACAGTACACTTGTTTACTGCACGTGCTACAGGACGATTACCAGACCCATTTCTTCTTTCTTCCACTTCTTATCGTTTTTTAGATTGTTTTCATGCTTTCCTTTTTTCAAGGAGAACTACATTTTCCACATGATGAGTATGTGGGAACATATCTACAGGCTGTACTGCCATTACCTTATACATCGGATCGAGCAACTGCAAGTCGCGTGCCTGGGTAGCAGGATTACAGCTGACATAGACTATTCTTTCAGGTGCAGCAAACATTATAACATCAATAACATCGTTGTGCATTCCTGCACGCGGAGGATCGGTAATTATAACATCCGGTTGTCCGTGTTCGTTTATAAAATCCTGTGTAAGAATATCCTTCATATCGCCTGCATAAAACAGTGTATTGTCTATACCGTTTATCGCAGAGTTTACCTTTGCATCCTCAATAGCTTCGGGCACGTATTCTATTCCAATCACCTTCTTTGCCTTGCGCGAAACAAAGTTTGCAATAGTTCCGGTTCCGGTATAAAGGTCATAAACCAGTTCGTTGCCTGTCAGTCCTGCAAATTCTCTTGCCACTTTATAGAGATTGTACGCTTGCTCCGAATTTGTCTGATAGAACGATTTCGGGCCTACTTTGAATCTCAATCCTTCCATTTCCTCGAATATATGGTCATTACCCTTGTATACTTCTACATCAAGGTCGCCTATAGTATCATTACATTTATTATTTATAACGTACATAAGCGATGTAATCTCGGGGAATGAGTCTGCCACGAACTGAAGTATTTCCAGCATTTTTGTACGATCATCATCATTTACAACCTTACATTGTAACAATACCATGAGTTCTCCAGTAGAGGATGTACGTACCATCATGTTTCTGAGCAATCCCTCCTGCGAACGTAAATCGAAGAAAGAATAATTGTGTTCATACGCATAATCGCGGATAGCGTTTCTTATTCTATTGGATATATCATCCTGAAGCCAGCATTTTTCGATGGCTAGAACCTTGTCGAAAGCTCCCGGAATATGGAAACCTACTGCGTTCATCTGGTCATACTTCACGTCCTGCTTCACCTCGTCTTCAGTGAGCCAACGCTTGTTTGAAAATGTAAATTCCAGCTTGTTTCTATAGAATTTGGTTTTCTCGGAACCGAGAATAGGCATAAACTCCGGTAATTCCACTTTTCCGATACGTGTAAGATTGTCAAATACCTGTTTCTGCTTGTAACGTATCTGGTCTTCATAAGAAAGACACTGCCATTTACAACCTCCACAAACACCATAGTGCTGGCAGAATGGTTCTGTCCTCATAGGAGATTTTTCATGAAACTTTACAGCCACTGCCTCTGCATAATGGTTCTTTTTACGTTTCACCTGCAGGTCAACTACATCTCCCGGCACTACATACGGGACAAACACTACTAAATCGTTCACTTTAGCCAAGGCTTTGCCTTCTGCGGCTACATCTGTTATAGTTACCTTTTCCAGTAAAGGTAGTTCTTTTTTCTTTCTTGCCACGTTATTTTTGAATAAAACCAATTTGGGAGCAAATTTAGTCATTTTTCCTGACATTATACTACGATTTTCAAAATAGTTGATTTTGCTATATAGACATGGCAAAAACATGCTGTAGAATATAAATTATATATTTGTTTTTCCGCAAATAATATATAGTTTTGCCATCGTTAAAGAAAAACAGACAGTATTTTACATTATTTACAGTCTGTTTTTCAATAAGACTAATACTGAAATAACTAATAATTTTAAAATACCTTATACTAAACATGGAAACAAAAAGAGTATACACCTTCGGAAACGGTAAGGCCGAAGGAAAAGCAGACATGAGAAACTTACTTGGGGGAAAAGGTGCAAATCTTGCGGAAATGAATCTTATTGGTGTTCCCGTACCTCCGGGATTCACTATAACTACAGATGTATGTAATGAATATTATGCCGAAGGAAAAGATAAAGTTGTAGCATTACTTAAAGATGACGTTGAGAAAGCTATCAAAGGTGTAGAAGAGTTGATGAAATCAAAATTCGGTGATGTGGAAAATCCGCTTCTTGTTTCAGTACGTTCAGGAGCACGCGCATCAATGCCGGGTATGATGGATACCATCCTTAACCTTGGACTTAATGATGAGGTAGTAGCCGGACTGGCACGTAAGACCGGAAACGAACGTTTTGCATGGGATTCATACCGCCGTTTCGTACAGATGTATGGTGATGTAGTTCTAGGTATGAAACCAACAAACAAAGAAGACATAGACCCGTTTGAAGCTATTATAGAAGATGTAAAGAAAGCAAAAGGTGTACGTCTTGACAACGAACTTGAAGTTGAAGACCTGAAAGAATTGGTAGTAAGATTCAAGGCAGCAGTAAAAGCTCAGACCGGTAAAGATTTCCCATCTTGTGCCTACGAACAACTATGGGGAGCTATATGTGCAGTATTCGATTCGTGGATGAACGAACGCGCTATCCTATATCGTAAGATGGAAGGAATACCTGCCGAATGGGGTACTGCAGTAAACGTACAGGCAATGGTGTTCGGTAATATGGGAGACACATCTGCTACAGGTGTTGCATTCTCGCGTGATGCAGCTACAGGCGAAGACCTCTTCAATGGTGAATACCTGATCAATGCACAGGGAGAAGACGTAGTGGCAGGTATACGTACTCCACAGCAAATCACCAAAATAGGTTCGCAGCGATGGGCAGAACTTCAGGGAATTTCAGAAGAAGAAAGAGTTTCAAAATACCCTTCAATGGAAGAAGCTATGCCTAAAATATACAAGGAACTCGATGCCATCCAAACTAAACTTGAAAACCATTATCACGACATGCAGGATATGGAATTCACAGTTCAGGAAGGTAAACTTTGGTTCTTGCAGACACGTAACGGAAAACGTACAGGTGCAGCTATGGTACGTATAGCAATGGAAATGCTTGAACAGGGAATTATTGACGAAAAAACAGCAATCAAGAGATGCGAGCCTAATAAGCTTGACGAACTCCTCCACCCTGTATTCGACAAAGAAGCTTTGCGCACTGCAAAAACTCTCACCCGCGGTCTTCCAGCCTCACCTGGTGCAGCTTGCGGTCAGATAGTATTCTTCGCCGATGATGCCGCACAGTGGAGAGCCGACGGTCACAGAGTGGTTCTTGTACGTATAGAAACATCACCTGAAGACCTTGCCGGTATGACAGCAGCCGAAGGTATCCTTACAGCACGTGGCGGTATGACATCACATGCAGCTGTTGTTGCCCGCGGTATGGGTAAATGCTGTGTATCAGGTGCTGGAGCTATCAATATCGACTATAAAGCACGTACAATTGAAATAGACGGAACAGTTCTGAAAGAAGGCGACTATATCTCATTGAACGGTAGTACCGGAGATGTATATCAGGGTGAAGTACCTACAAAAGCTGCAGAACTGTCTGGCGACTTTGCAAAACTCATGGACTTGTGCGAAAAATATACAAAACTAAAAGTACGTACAAACGCGGATACTCCTCGCGATGCAGAAGTAGCACGCAGTTTTGGTGCCGTGGGTATTGGTCTTTGCCGTACAGAACATATGTTCTTCGATAATCAGAAAATTATTGCAATGCGCGAAATGATTCTTGCAAACGGTGTTGAAGGACGTAAGAAAGCACTTGCAAAACTTCTTCCATATCAGAAAGCTGACTTCAAAGGCATATTCAAGGCTATGGATGGATGTCCTGTAAATGTCCGCTTGCTTGACCCACCTTTGCACGAATTCGTACCACACGATTTGAAAGGACAGGAGGAAATGGCTCAGGCTATGGGTGTGACAGTAGAATATATCCGTCAGAGAGTAGACAGTCTTTGCGAACATAATCCTATGTTAGGACATCGTGGATGCCGCTTGGGTAATACATATCCAGAAATCACCGAAATGCAGACTCAGGCAATCCTTGGAGCTGCTGTAGAACTTAAGAAAGAAGGCTACGACCCTCATCCTGAAATCATGGTTCCGCTGACAGGTATTCTTTATGAATTTGAAGCTCAGGAAAAAGTTATCCGTAAGGCTGCTGCAGAACTTTTCGAAAAAGAAGGCGTTGAAATTCCATTCAAGGTTGGTACAATGATTGAAATTCCACGAGCTGCCCTGACAGCTGACAAGATTGCATCTAAAGCTGAATACTTCTCATTCGGTACAAACGACTTGACCCAGATGACATTCGGTTATTCACGCGATGATATCGCTTCGTTCCTGCCTGTTTATCTTGAAAAGAAGATTCTTAAGGTTGACCCATTCCAGGTACTTGACCAGAACGGTGTTGGTCAGCTTGTAGAAATGGCAGTAGAAAAAGGCCGTTCTGTACGTCCTGATTTGAAATGTGGTATCTGCGGCGAACATGGTGGAGAACCAACTTCTGTTAAGTTCTGCCACAAGGTTGGATTGAACTATGTATCTTGCTCTCCATTCCGTGTGCCTATCGCTAGATTGGCTGCGGCGCAGGCTGCTATTGAGGAAGCATAAGCAATATAGGATAATATTTGATTTAGGCTGTAACGAACTGTTTATCAGGCGTTACAGCCTAAGTCGTTTTTAGACGGTTCGTGCATTTGGTATGTTTAGTATAAGTCCTTAAAATATATAGCTCCATATGGCATTTGCCATATTTGTTCCAAAGAAAATTCATAAAATTTCAGTCTTTCTGTTTCATATCTTTTTTCTTGATTGTAAGTAATGTTGCTTTTGAGTGCAGAAATATCCTAATACTTAGGTTCCCTTTCTCCTAGTCAGCCCACTTCAGGTATTCTTTCTGTTTATGCAAAGATGCTCATGATAGTCATGTGTATATCTGTTATGCAGACGTTTTATATCCAGACGTTTTCAAAACTGTGAAATGTGCCTGTAAATCCATTTTGATACTATTCCCAAAATGGATTAATATATGTTGTGAAAATTGGCTTTCATAACAAGTGGTAATATTGAAATATTTTATGTTTTTCTCATATCGTGTTTGTGAAATCTTATTTTTGGAGGAAAACCTAAAGATATAAAAAAGCCAACTGATTCGCAACGCTTTGTTTGTGAATTAGTTGGCTTTTTGTGTTTAATGAATATTCATAAACTGACATAATTAGATATTTGCTAATCTAATTGTGTCAATGGTATATTATTATAAAATTGTTGCAGAAGTAACTTCACAGATGTACATTATGTATTCATTGTTTGGATCTATTTCTTGATTGATAGATTTCAGTTCTTCTGCTGAAAGTTCTTGTGTCATGGTTTTTTTACATTCGATGACAATTGCTGCTTTAGAAGACTTGTCATTGTAGAAGGAAACTGTATACGAAGAAGAACTTTCCATGTTTTTACATATTTCCGCTTGCTTCTTGTCAATCAAAATATATGCTACATCTTTATTGAATAGTTTTCCGAATCCTCCCCATGATGCAAAATTCAATTCATTTTCCTTATCACCCGTTTTTATTGTTAATTTTCCATTTTCTGCTATTTGGCTTAGATTATTTGCTAATTCAGCCACTGTCACTTTGCCGGTTTTTTTAACAGGTGTATTTGTACTTGTTTTCGGACTTGAAGAATTTATGATTTTTTCCCCTAGGTTTTCTTTTACTGAGTTAAAGAGTTCATCTTTTAAGTCGATTGTTTCGCGTCTGAACTTTCCACAGATAGGGGCAAGTTTTGTTTTTTTTCTATTCAGTGCCATGTCATCAGTAATCCATTCTTCGGCGTTATAGCGTTCTCCTCCATCTCTGTTTTCGTCATACCAGTATCTTATACGGGTCATTTCTAATTTGCACTTGTTGTCTTCTACGGTTATGTAGAAATGATAATACACTCTAGTTCTGTCAAGTGAAAGAGCTGTAGAAGTGAATACTAGATATTCTTCGGCAGAAGCTACTATTTCTCCTTTTTCCTCATTCTTATATACTACATTGCTTTTAAGTTTGCCTTCAGGTACGAAACGTTTCTCTGCCCATTGAAGCATGGTATTGTATAGTTCTTCTTTGCTCATTGATGGAACTGTTATTTCGTCTTCGAAAGTAACCTTACCGTCTTTCAGCATAATAGCTCCTTGCAGATACTTAGGGTTAGAGTTGTCCTTTTTTTTATTGTCTTTTGCCGTGGCGAAAAAAGGTAATAACGCCAGAATTACTAATAGTAGATTTTTCATGTTTGAGTTATTTTCAAGTTAATAGCAGCAAAGGTATATAAAAAAACAGATTTTTTACGTTTGATAAATAAGAAAGTCAATATTTGTATTGCAGTATTTATACATCATTACAAGCTGATTTTTATATGAATAGAATAAGTAGTTAAAAATAAGTATTCATATAGTTATTGATTGTTTAAATGCGTGTAAATTCCTTTTTCCTTAATAATCTCATAAACTGAAGGATGCAGGAAATAGCGTACGTCTTTTCCTTGTGATATGCTTTCGCGGATAAATGTGGAACTTACCTCTATTAAAGGGGTGTTAACTGCTTGCACGTTCTTGGGGAGAGGGTTTATATTTATTTCATAACCTAAACGTGGATATATCAGGATGTGATGACGTGCGATTATTTCTTCAGGAGATTTCCAGCGGTCGAAGGCTGCCCAATTGTCGGCGCCTATTATGAGATGGAAATCACGGTCGGGATAAGCTTCGGAAAGCTTGTTTAGAGTAGTTACTGTGTATGATGGTTTGGGAAGAGAGAATTCAAAGTCGGATGCATGGAAATGTGGGTATCCTTTTATGGCAGCTTCTACTAGTTTCAAACGTAAATTGTCGTCTAGCAATGACTGGTTTTGCTTGAATGGATTTTGTGGAGATACCATAAACCATACTTCGTCTATGTATCCGTTCTCGCACAGATAATTAGCCAAAGCCAGATGTCCTATATGTATAGGATTGAACGAACCACCGAAAATTCCTGTCCTTAGCTTTTTTTCTTCCATAATCTGTAGTTGACTACTTGCCATGCAGCAACCAGTATCATTGCAGTGGCTATGATATACTCTTCTTTTGCTATTGCTACTATTCCAACTGCTAGGGCAGCAAAACCGATGACGATTGTGAGAATCGTCATCAGTTTCATTATTTTCTTAGGATTTCTTGCCATTTTATTTTTTCAGGAAATTACAGATGGTTTCAAGTGCTTCTGCCTGTGCTTTTTCAAGTTGGTCGTTTACTATGACAACGTCAAACTTGTCGGCATAGCTTAATTCGAATTCAGCTTTAGCTATACGGCTTTCTATTACTTCTGGAGAGTCTGTGCCGCGTCCGTTAAGGCGTTTGCGAAGTTCTTCTACAGAAGGTGGCTGTATAAATACGGATAAGGCGCGTTCTCCGTAGAATTTTTTTATATTGCATCCGCCTACAACATCGACATCGAATATCACGTTTTGTCCTTCAGAAAGCTGTTTTTCTACTTGAGATTTCAATGTTCCGTAGAAACGGTCGGTATATACCTCTTCGTATTCAAGGAATTCTCCGTTTGCTATTTTCTGTCTGAACTCTTCCGGAGTAAGGAAAAAATATTCTACTCCGTTCTTTTCTGTTCCGCGTGGAGGACGACTTGTTGCAGAAATTGAGAATGCAAGATTCAGATTCTGCTTAAGGAGATAGTTTATAATTGTAGATTTGCCTGAACCCGAAGGTGCAGAAAATATGATAAGTTTTCCCATCATTACATTACGTTTAATACTTGTTCTTTAATTTGTTCCAGCTCGTCTTTCATCTGTACTACTATGTTTTGCATTTCTGCATGGTTCGACTTGCTTCCTGTTGTATTTATCTCACGTCCCATTTCCTGAGCGATGAACCCCAGTTTTTTTCCTTGTCCGTGTCCGCCTGCCATTGTTTCGCGGAAGTATTTCAAATGGTTGGCCAGTCGTTGCTTTTCCTCGTTTATATCTAGCTTTTCGATATAGTATATTAGTTCCTGTTCCAAACGGTTCTTGTCGTAATCCACACTGATTGTCTTTTCCAGTGCATCTGTTATTTTTTCTCTGATGCGTGCCACTCGCTCTTTCTCGAAAGGTTCTATAGAAGTAAGCAGGCGTTCTATGTTATTAATCTTTTCGTTGAATTTTCTTTCTAGAGCTTCTCCTTCCTGTTTGCGGAAGTTAACCAGTGCATTGATTGCCTCTTCCACAGCTCCTTTGGCAACTTCCCATTCTTCTTCTTCCAATGTCTGCATGTCTACTTTTGTCAGGACATCAGGCATGCGGAGTAGGGTAGCAAACCAATCAGAAGGTAAAGGGATATTACAAGTTTCAGAAATATTCTTGATTTGAGTATAATAGTTTTGGAGAAGTGCTGCGTTGATTGGAGTAGCTGCGTCTGAGGCTTCTTTTTCAATCCATAGACTGAAATCAACTTTTCCACGTTCAAGATTTTTTGAAATCATGTTTCTGATTTCCATTTCTTTTTCTCTGTACAGGGGAGCTATTCTGGCAGAAACGTCAAGTGCCTTGCTATTTAGTGATTTTATTTCTACGATAATTTTTTTATCGTTGTAAGTAACGGTTGATTTACCGTAACCGGTCATTGATTGTATCATAACAAATTCTATTTTTTTGCAAAAGTAAGGAAAAGTGTGGAAATTATAGAAAAGGAGTGGGATAAAAAGTGTATATTTGCGGACAATAATGTATTAAAATAAACTATGTCGTGCATTTTACATATTGAAACGTCTACAGAAGTTTGTTCCGTATCGGTAAGTCAGGACGGAGCTTCTATTTTTACTAAAGAAGATTTTAATGGACCGTCGCATGCAACATTGCTTGGTGTGTATGTGGACGAGGCTTTGTCGTTTGTTGATAATCATGCTATCCCACTTGATGCAGTAGCTGTTAGTTGCGGACCGGGTTCGTATACAGGCTTGCGTATAGGAGTCTCTATGGCTAAGGGGATATGTTATGGCAGGAATATACCTTTGATTGGTATTCCTACTCCAGAGGTTATGTGTGTTCCTGTATTGCTAAATCTGGATTTGCCTGATGATGCCTTGCTTTGCCCGATGATAGACGCACGCCGTATGGAAGTTTATGCTGCAATATACGACCGCTCTCTAAAGGTTTGCCGCGAGATTGGTGCCGATATAATAGATGAAAATTCTTATAAGGAATTCCTCGACAAGCATCCTGTTTATTTCTTTGGTAATGGTGCTGCAAAATGTAGGGAAAAGATAAATCATACTAATGCTCATTTTATAGATGATATTCATCCGCTGGCAAAATGGATGTTCCCATTGGCGGAAAAAGCTGTAGCTAAAGAAGATTATAAGGATGTAGCTTATTTCGAGCCATTTTATCTGAAAGAGTTTGTAGCTTCTACTCCTAAAAAATTACTTTGAAAATTTAATTTCGTAAATATAGTATATGGAATATAATACCCAGCAAAGACGTCTTCCGCTTCCTGAGTATGGACGAAGTGTACAGAATATGGTAGACCATGCTCTAACAATAGAGGACAGGGAGGAAAGACAAATCTGCGCAAATACTATAATCAAGATTATGAAAGGAATGTTCCCTCAGCTCAAGGATAATGCTGAATTAAATCAAAGGCTTTGGGATCATCTGGCTATAATGTCTAATTTTAAGTTGGATATAGATTATCCGGTTGAGATTGTAAAGAAAGAAAGCCTTAATGTGAAACCTGACAGAGTTCCTTATCCGCAATCAAAACTGAAATACAGACATTATGGACGTTTTGTACAAGATTTGATAAATGTTGCTGCCGGATATGAAGAAGGTGAAGAAAAAAGACAACTCATAAACCTTATTGCGAACCAAATGAAAAAAGATTATCAGAATTGGAATAAGGATGGAGTTGATAATCAGAGAATAATTGATGATTTATGTGAGTTGTCGGACGGAAAGATTAAAATTACTGTTGATGATGTTAAAATGGTAGATCATAGAGTCTTTACACAGCGTCGTCGTCAGACTAATAACAACAACCAGCAGCAGAAACGTAAGAATAACAATGATAAGTAATTGTTGGTTTGCCACGATATTGGATTAGCTAACTTTTAAAAAAAACAAGTAGACATGGGTTCATTTGTAATCGAAGGTGGACATAAACTTCATGGAGAAATAACTCCTCAGGGAGCTAAAAATGAAGTTCTGCAAATATTGTGTGCAACATTGCTCACAGCCGAGGAAGTGACAGTCCATAATATACCTAATATACTGGATGTTAACAATCTTATCCAGCTTATCAGTGATATGGGCGTGAAGGTTTCAAAACTGAATGCCGATACTTATACTTTCAAGGCTGATAATGTAAACTTATCATATCTGGAAAGTGAGGAGTTTTTGTTAAGATGCTCCAAACTGCGTGGGTCTGTAATGTTGGTTGGTCCTTTATTGTCGCGTTTTGGTAAGGCCATGATTTCAAAACCGGGAGGTGACAAAATAGGACGCAGACGTTTGGATACTCACTTTATTGGTGTACAGAAACTAGGGGCATCTTTTGATTACGATGCGGAGCGAGGTGTTTATACCTTGGCTGCTGATAAGCTGAAAGGTACATATATGTTGCTTGATGAGGCTTCCGTGACAGGTACGGCAAATATTGTTATGGCTGCAGTCTTGGCAGAAGGGACCACTACTATATACAATGCAGCCTGCGAACCTTACTTGCAGCAATTATGCAAGATGCTGAATAGCATGGGGGCTAAAATTTCCGGTATAGCTTCGAATCTTCTTACTATTGAGGGGGTAAAAGAATTGAAAGGTTGTACACACACTGTATTGCCTGATATGATTGAAGTTGGAAGTTTTATAGCAATGGCGGCTATGACACGCAGTGAGATAACAATCAAGAATGTTTCTTATGAGAATCTCGGCATAATACCAGATAGTTTCCGTCGTTTGGGAATAAAGATAGAGCAGAGAGGTGATGATATATATGTCCCTCAGCAGGAACACTACGAAATAGAGTCGTTTATTGATGGGTCTATTATGACGATTGCGGATGCTCCATGGCCGGGTTTAACACCCGACTTGCTCAGTGTTATGCTTGTTGTGGCTACTCAGGCCAAAGGCAGTGTACTTATTCATCAGAAAATGTTCGAAAGCAGATTGTTTTTCGTTGATAAACTGATAGATATGGGAGCTCAAATTATATTGTGTGACCCCCACAGGGCTGTAGTGATAGGGCATGACCATAACTTCAGTCTTAGAGGTGGAAACATGACATCGCCGGATATACGTGCCGGTATTGCTTTGCTTATTGCCGCACTAGGTGCCGAAGGTACAAGCAGAATACACAATATAGAACAGATAGATAGAGGGTATCAGAATATAGAACAACGTCTTACTGCACTTGGAGCACGTATAACCAGAATCTGAGAATTAGTTTTTTAGTTTTTAGTTTTTTATATGTTGGTGTTTGCATCAGCCAACTTAAAAACTCAAAAACTTACAAACTTAAAAACTCAAAATAGAAATGATAAAGAAAGAGGAAGTATATAAAATAGGAGTTATAAACAAACCTCACGGAGTGAAGGGAGAGGTGTCATTCACTTTTACTGATGATATTTTCGACCGTGTGGACTGTGATTATCTGATATTGCTCATGGATGGAATTCTTGTTCCATTCTTTATAGAGGAGTACCGTTTTCGTTCTGATAATTCTGCTTTGGTTAAATTTGAGGATATAGATACAGCCGAAAAGGCCAGAATGTTTACCAATGTCGAAGTTTTCTTCCCGATGAAATATGTGGAAGAACAGGATGAAGTTACTTCATGGAATTATTTCGTGGGATTTGTTGTGGATGATGTAAATCATGGAACACTTGGTGTAATTACTGACGTAGACGATGCCACGATGAATGTACTGTTTGTTATAGAATCAGAGAATGGAAACGAAGTGTTGCTTCCTGCACACGAAGAGTTTATCCTTGATATAGACCATAAAAAGAAACGTGTTAAGGTAAATATTCCAGAGGGACTCTTGGAATAATGAAAAGCTGATAGGTATGAGAAAGAAAGGACGCAAAGCATTTTGGCATAATATCAAGTTTAAATATAAACTTACTATTATAAACGAGAATACATTGGAAGAGGTCGTAGGGATACATGTATCCAAACTGAACGGTCTTTCAGTCCTTTTGTTTGCTTGTACCATAATTTTTATTGTAGCTGCATCTATTATTGCTTTTACTCCATTGCGTAATTACTTACCCGGTTATATGAATTCAGAAGTGCGCGAGATGGTAGTCTCGAATGCGCTTCGTGCGGATTCGTTGAAATTGGCTTTGGAAAGACAGAACAGATATATTATGAATATCCAGGATATTTTCAGTGGTAAGATCCAGGTAGATACTGTTCAGTCTATAGATTCTCTGACAAATATCAGAGCCGAGCAACTAATGGAGAGAACAAAAGAGGAAGAAGAGTTCCGTCAGCAGTACGAACAGAAAGAAAGATATAATCTTCGTGAGATAGACAATAAAAACGCTGTATCGGGTCTGATTTTCTTTAAGCCGGTAAATGGAGTAATGGAAGTGAATTTTAATCCTGATAACAAGCACTATGGAATAGATATACTTACCAAACAGAATGAAAACATTGTATCTGTATTAGATGGAACAGTTGTAATGGCAACATATACCGTAAATGATGGTTACGTGATACAGGTTCAGCATTCTCAAAATTTTATCAGTATATATAAAAACTGTGGTTCATTGATGAAAGAACCAGGCGACAAGGTGAAAGGTGGAGATGTGATAGCACTTGTAGGAAAAGGAAATAATACCGAAAAGGGTCCTTTTCTACACTTTGAACTTTGGCGTAGAGGAACACCAATAAATCCTGGAAATTATGTAGTATTCTAAAGTTATGAAGAAACAGATAGCTATTTTAGGGTCTACGGGTTCTATCGGAACCCAGGCTTTGCAAGTGATAGAGGAACATCCGGACCTATATGAAGTTTATGCTTTAACAGCAAACAACAGGGTGGATAAACTTATAGAACAAGCCAGAAAGTTTCAGCCGGAAGCTGTTGTTATTGCCAATGAAGAAAAGTATCAGCTACTTAAAGATGCCCTTGCAGACTTGCCGATAAAGGTGTATGCCGGAGCAGAGGCTTTATGTGAGATAGTTGAATCAGGACCTGTCAATATAGTATTGACGGCTATGGTAGGTTATGCAGGTCTGAAACCGACTATCAATGCTATTAGGGCAGGAAAGACTATTGCATTGGCTAATAAAGAAACTCTTGTAGTTGCAGGTGAACTTATCACAGACTTGGCTCGACAGTATAGAACACCTATATTACCGGTTGATTCTGAACATTCTGCCATTTTCCAGTGTCTGGAAATGAATAATCCTATAAGTAAAGTAATTCTTACAGCATCGGGAGGACCTTTCCGTACTTTCAGTATGGAACAGCTGGCTACTGTAACAAAGGAACAGGCTTTGAAACATCCTAACTGGAGCATGGGGGCAAAAATAACAATTGATTCTGCTTCTATGATGAACAAGGGATTCGAGGTGATAGAAGCAAAATGGTTGTTTGGTGTAAAACCGGAACAAATAGAAGTTGTGGTACATCCGCAGTCTGTGATACATTCTATGGTGGAATATGTAGATGGTGCTGTAAAGGCTCAGCTTGGCGTTCCTGACATGCGTTTGCCTATACAATATGCTTTCTCATATCCGAAACGCGAATCTTTGTCCGGTGAGCGTCTGGATTTTATGAAATGCAGTACTCTGACATTTGAAAAGCCGGATACAAAGCGTTTCAGAAATCTTGCATTCGCTTATGATGCAATGAACCGTGGAGGTAATATGGCTTGCATACTGAATGCTGCCAACGAGGTTGTAGTAGCTGCTTTCCTTAAAGATCAGATATCTTTCCTGGGAATGAGTGATGTAATCGAAAAAACCATGAATAAGGTTACATTTATTAGCAACCCTACTTATAATGACTATGTAGAGACAGATGCTATAGCACGTCGTATTGCAGCTGAACTGGTAATTAATTCCGGTTTTTAATTTATTAATCTAAAAAACAAAGTAGAAAAACAGATGGAGACATTTTTAATCCGTGCCCTTCAGTTGGTACTAAGTTTGTCAATTTTGGTTATAGTACACGAAGGAGGACACTTCTTTTTTGCGCGATTGTTCAAAATCAGGGTTGAGAAATTCTATATATTTTTCGATCCTTGGTTTTCTTTATTTAAGTTCAAACCTAAGAATTCTGATACAGAATATGGTGTAGGATGGTTGCCATTGGGAGGTTACTGTAAGATTTCGGGAATGATTGACGAATCTATGGACACTGAGCAGATGAAGCAGCCTGCCCAGCCATGGGAATTCCGTTCTAAACCGGCATGGCAACGACTTTTGGTTATGATAGGTGGAGTATTGATGAATTTTATTCTTGCCTTGTTCATTTATTCCATGATTCTTTTTACATGGGGCGACAAGTATATTGCACTTAAGGACATGAACTATGGACTAAAATTTAATGAAACAGCCCAGGAAATAGGTTTTCGCGATGGCGATATACTTTTAAGTGCCGATGGAGAAGAACTTGAACGCTTCGGTATGGATATGATACGTAGTGTGGTTGAGGCTAAGGAGGTCAAAGTTCTACGCAATGGAACGACAGTAGATATTGCTATGCCTGAGTTGAGTCTCATAGATGTGGCGCAGCAGGATCCTATGTTTGTTGATATATTCTATCCTAATGTAGTGGATTCTGTACTTGCCGGTGGAGGTTTTGCTAATGCAGGTATACAGAAAGGCGATTCGCTTATAGCTGTCAATGGTAAAAGCATTAATTCCTGGAATGATTTCCAGAATCAAATGGCAGATCTTAAACTCAGAGCAGAAGTGGCAGAAAAAACTACAGCAGAGTTCACTTTGGTATATTCGCGTGCCGGACTGAGAGATACTGTTAGTGTGACTACAGACGAACAGTTCAAGGTTGCTGCAATAGGCGGTGTATTGAATTATACTCCGACAGTACGTACCTTCGGCTTTTTCGAATCTTTCCCTGCAGGTATTACTTTAGGAGTTAATACATTGAAAGGTTATGTAAACGACCTTAAATATGTATTTACTAAGGAAGGGGCAAAAAGTGTTGGTGGTTTTGGTACAATCGGAAGCATATTCCCAACTGTTTGGGACTGGCAGCGTTTTTGGTCTATGACGGCTTTCTTGTCAATTATTCTGGCCTTTATGAATATATTGCCAATACCGGCTCTTGATGGAGGACATGTTCTTTTCCTTATTTACGAAATAGTTGCCCGTCGTAAACCAAGTGATAAGTTTCTTGAATATGCGCAAATGGTGGGTATGTTCCTGCTTTTCGCTTTGCTCATCTGGGCTAACTTCAATGATGTACTTAGATTCCTGTTATAATTAAATACTTGTTTATGAAGAGAGTTTTATTTTCTGTAATGTTGGGAGGACTGATGCTTTCTACCACAGTTTCTGTGGCTCAGGAAAGACTCCCTGAATATTTGCAGGCTGAAAAGTTTACGGAAAGTAAGCTTAAGAATATGCTGTTCTCCACTATGGTAGATCCTCATTGGTTTCAGAACGGAAAAGGTTTCTGGTATGAATATAAAACATCTGAGGGTACTTTTTGGTATGTGGTAAATCCTTCACAGAAAAAGAAAGAATTGCTTTTTGACCGTGATAAACTGTCTGCACAGCTTACAGAGATAGTACAGGATCCGTTTGAGGCAAGACAATTGCCTGTTAAGAATCTCAAAGCCGACGCAGACGGACGAACTTTCACATTTGAGGTTGTATCGTCACAGGATGAAAAACAGGATAAAGACAAAAAGAAGAAAGCAGAAAAGAAAGTATTTTATTTCTCATATGACTTTCCTTCGAAAAAACTGACTCATCTTGCAGATAAGGAAAAAGAACCAAAGAAACTAGACTGGGCATCAGTATCTCCTGATGGACAGTCTGTGGTATATGCCAAGGACTGCAACCTATATCGCATGAGTATTGCTGATTATCGTAAGGCACAGAAAGATGAGAAAGACAGTACAATAGTGGAAATCCAGCTTACCACCGATGGTATGCCGGATTTTGGCTATGGTATTCCATATAGTTTGCTAAATACTGACACTTTGTGTAATGGAAAGCGACGCAAAGCATGGGGATGCTGGTCGCCAGACTCAAAGCATTTTGTTACAATTGTTTCTGATGACAGAGCTGTAAAACCTTTGTGGGTAATAAATTCGATAGCTGAGCCGCGTCCTACACTTGAAACATACAAGTATCAGATGCCGGGAGAAATGGAAGCACCTGAAGAACACCTTTATATATTCGATATGACATCGAACACCCGTAAGGAAATAAAGGTATCAGCATGGAAGAACCAGTGGCTTGGATTGGAATACAAACCCGTAGAGAAAAAACAGAGAGACATGGAGTTCCGCCCTTCCGTATGGCAGGGAGACAACAACCGTTTCTTTGTGACAAGATATAGCAGAGACCTTCATCGTATAGATGTGTGTACGTATACAGTTGGCGAGGATTCCATTGTTCCGATAGTAAAGGAACGAATGAATACATATCAGGAAACTCGTCCTATTCACGTTATTAACGGTGGTAAGGAATTTATCCAGTGGAGCGAGCGTGACGGTTGGGCACATCTTTATCTTTACGACGATAAGGGAAATCTTAAAAACAGAATAACCGAAGGACCTTGGCACGTAGAGCAGGTATTGAAGATTGACGAAGCTTCACGTACAGTATATTTCCTTGCTAATGGTAGGGAAAAAGATGAAAATCCTTATTATGAACATCTGTATAAAGTAAACGTAAATGGCAGTGGGTTGACCAGACTTACGAAAGGCGATTATTTCCATCAGATTTCATTATCAGACGATGCTCAGTTTGCTGTCGACAATTTCTCACGTGTGAATACAGTGCCGTGTGCAGATCTTATTGACAGAAATGGAAATAAGATAATGACAATCCAAGAGAGTGATTTCTCAAATCTTAAGGCTGCCGGATACAAGTTTCCGGAACTTTTCAAGGTTAAGGCTGCAGATGGTGTGACCGACCTTTACGGAGTTATGTACAAACCATATGACTTTGACTCAACAAAGGTATATCCTATAATAGACTATGTATATCCTGGTCCACAGGTAGAGGCAGTATATTATCCGTTTACCCGTATGAGCGTTCGTACAGACCGTTTGGCTCAAGCCGGATTTATAGTAATATCTGTTGGTCAAAGAGGTGGGCATCCTAGCCGATCAAAGTGGTATCATAATTACGGTTACGGCAATATGCGTGACTATCCGCTGGCAGACCATAAGGCAGCAGTTGAACAGCTTGCTGCACGCCATAAATATATAGATATAAATAAGGTTGGTATCCACGGACATTCCGGTGGCGGTTTTATGTCTACAGCAGCTATATGCCAATATCCTGATTTTTATAAGGCAGCAGTATCGTGTGCCGGAAATCATGATAACCGTATCTATAACCGTTGGTGGAGTGAAACCCATCATGGAGTGAAAGAAACTATTTCAGAGAAAGGCGATACTACTTTTGTCTATAAGATAGCTACAAATCCTGAAATCGTGAAACAATTGAAAGGTCATCTTTTACTTGTACATGGCGATATAGACAATAATGTTCATCCTGCAAATACAACCCGAGTGGTGAATGCGTTGATAAGGGCTGGCAAACGTTTCGATATGCTTTATCTCCCTGGTCAGCGTCATGGATTTGGAGATATGAATGAATATTTTTATTGGCGACTGGTGGATTACTTCTCAGAACACTTGAAAGGTAAGAAAGAATCTTCCGTTGATATACCTCGCCGATAACAAGAAATATTGTTTATTATTGTTGTCCGATAAAAATATTGCGAAGCCATAAAAACAGGGCTGACTTCATTTGTGAGGTCAGCCCATTTTGTTGGGGTTCTGTCGATAAACAAAATTAATCCAACTATGGACAAAAGTATACATTTTTAAATACAGATTTGGGTTACTCTTATAGCCAATCTCTTGCTTAGTGTAATGAAAAAGCTACTGATTCGCTCCTAGAGTTTTTTCGGCCTTGCAACAATGATGAGGATTCCACTTATGTATTATGTAGATTTCTACAGTCTTTTCAATCATCCCGAAAAGGATTGGGAAACTCTTTTGGACATGAGTCAGAAAGAATAATGTCAACTGTCTATTTTTGATTGGGTTTGGAATAACGTATTAAGACCAGACCATTGAATATATGATGGCCGAGCAAAGAATATTCTTTTTTATTCAATTGATTTTACCGGACAGTAATAATAAAAAAAGAAACCCTGTATAACTCATTTGAGCTATACAGAGTTTCTTAATATTATCTTCAGTTATTATCTTCTGAATTACTTAACTTCCTCAAAATCAGCATCCTGAACATTGTCTCCATGCTTGTCATTAGCACCACCATTGTTTGCCTGACCAGCGTTAGGACCTGCCTGAGCACCGCCCTGTGCGCCTGACTGAGCATACATTTCAGCGCTTGCTGCCTGGAAAGCTGACTGGAGTTCTGCGCTTGCAGCGTCGATACCTGCCAAATCCTGAGCCTTGTGAGCATCTTTCAGTTTCTGAAGAGCAGCTTCGATAGGAGCTTTCTTGTCTGCTGGAAGCTTGTCGCCAAGGTCTTTCAACTGATTTTCTGTAGAGAAAATCAAGCTGTCAGCCTGGTTCAGCTTGTCGATACGTTCTTTTTCTTTCTTGTCTGCTTCTGCATTTGCTTCAGCTTCAGCCTTCATACGGTCGATTTCTTCCTTGCTCAAACCAGATGAAGCTTCGATACGGATAGCCTGTTCCTTACCTGTAGCCTTATCCTTAGCAGATACTTTCAAGATACCGTTTGCGTCGATATCGAATGTTACTTCAATCTGAGGAACACCACGACGAGCTGGAGCGATACCTGTCAAGTTGAACTGACCGATTGATTTGTTCTGTGCTGCCATAGGACGTTCACCCTGAAGTACGTGGATTGTTACTTCTGTCTGGTTATCGGCTGCTGTAGAGAATACTTCGCTCTTCTTGCAAGGGATTGTAGTGTTAGCGTCGATAAGTTTTGTCATCACACCGCCCATTGTTTCGATACCCATTGACAATGGAGTTACGTCAAGAAGAACTACACCCTTGATTTCGTCTGTCAATACGGCACCCTGAACTGCTGCACCTACTGCAACTACTTCGTCTGGGTTAACACCCTTAGAAGGAACCTTACCGAAGAAGTCTTCTACAAGTTTCTGAACTGCTGGGATACGTGAAGAACCACCAACAAGGATTACTTCGTCGATATCTGAGTTGCTCAAACCTGCATCGCTCATAGCTTTCTTACATGGTTCAAGACAAGCCTGAATCAAGTTGTGTGCCAACTGTTCGAATTTAGCACGAGTCAAAGTCTTAACCAAGTGCTTTGGAACCCCAGCTACAGGCATGATGTAAGGCAAGTTGATTTCTGTAGAAGTAGAAGAAGACAATTCGATTTTTGCTTTTTCTGCTGCTTCTTTCAGACGCTGCATTGCCATTGGGTCCTGAGTCAAGTCAGCACCTTCGTCATTCTTGAATTCCTGAACTAACCAGTCGATGATTACCTGGTCGAAGTCATCACCACCAAGGTGAGTATCACCGTTTGTAGAAAGTACTTCGAACACACCGCCACCGAATTCAAGGATTGAGATATCGAATGTACCACCACCAAGGTCGAACACTGCAACCTTCATGTCCTTGTTTGATTTGTCAACACCGTATGCAAGTGCTGCTGCTGTCGGTTCGTTTACGATACGTTTTACTTCAAGACCTGCAATCTGACCTGCTTCTTTTGTAGCCTGACGCTGTGAGTCTGAGAAGTATGCCGGAACTGTGATGACAGCTTCTGTTACTTCCTGTCCAAGGTAGTCTTCTGCAGTCTTCTTCATTTTCTGAAGAATCATAGCCGAGATTTCCTGTGGAGTGTAAAGACGTCCGTCGATGTCAACACGTGGAGTGTTGTTTTCGCCACGAACTACTTTATATGGAACACGTTCTATTTCTTTTGCTACCTGATCGTATGTTTCACCCATGAAACGTTTGATTGAGTAAACTGTACGAGTAGGGTTTGTGATTGCCTGACGTTTTGCAGGGTCACCGATTTTACGTTCGCCACCGTCAACGAAACCTACTACTGATGGAGTAGTACGCTTACCTTCGCTGTTAGCGATTACAACTGGTTCGTTACCTTCGAACACTGCTACACATGAGTTTGTTGTACCTAAGTCAATACCAATAATCTTTCCCATAATTTTATCTGTTTTTTATTATTATCTAATTAAGTTATTTCTGTAACTTTTGCGTTACGCTGTATTATAAACAAACCGTGTGCCACTGCGAAAAAATGTTTTGGCACAGACAAAAACTGACAATTTGGCTGAAAATATCCTTTAATGTACTGACAAACCTTTATTTTTGTCACAATTCTGTATAGGATGGAGTCAGTATATCTTTATCTTTTATATATAAGAAAGATTCGGTACTGCTGATATTAATTGTATTTCTCAGTATATAATCTATAAATACAACTTATATTTTTATAAACAACACTATGGTTTGTAAAAACACAACTGTAGTTTTTATAAATACAACTTATATTTATAGAAAACGTCGGCAAAGAAACATCTTTTTATGTATAAATATATGATTTTATTTAAAGTGGTATATAAAGAATGGAGTCACGGTGGCAGAACTGCCATCATAGCTCCATTTGCTATATAATAATGTGTGAGGTCAGATTATTTCTATACCTTTTTGTTTGCAGAGTTCAAGACCTATATCTTTCAGTTTGAACTTCTGTATCTTTCCGCTTCCTGTCAGAGGGAAACCGTCTACGAAGAAGATATATTTCGGTATCTTATATCTTGCAATCTTACCCTGGCAGAATTCGCGCACATCGAATTCGTTCATTTCGCATCCTTCGTGCAGTATGATGAATGCTCCTACAGCCTCGCCGTATTTCTTTGATGGTATACCAGCTACTTGTACGTCCTTTATTCCAGGCATCTGATATAGAAATTCCTCGATTTCGCGCGGATAGATATTCTCACCACCACGGATAATCATATCCTTGATACGTCCTGTTATGCGGTAGTTGCCGTTTTCGTCTTTCACACCAAGGTCGCCTGAATGGAGGAAGCCGTTTTTGTCGATAACTTCAGCAGTGGCTTCCGGATTCTTGTAGTAACCCTGCATAGTGTTATATCCACGGTTACACATTTCTCCCTGAACACCTACAGGACATTCTTCGCCTGTTTCAGGGTCTAGAACTTTCACTTCTGTGAATTCGAAATCACGTCCTACAGTTGTGCAACGTACTTCGAATGAGTCGTCTATACGGGTGTGAGTCATACCAGGTGATGCTTCAGTCAGACCGTAAACACTGGTAACGCGCATGAACATCTTTTCCTCAACCTGACGCATCAGTTCCACAGGGCAGAGCGAACCTGCCATAATACCAGTGCGCAGACTGCTGAGGTCGAACATATCGAACATAGGGTGGTGGAGCTCGGCGATGAACATTGTCGGTACACCGTATAGTGCCGTACAGCGTTCCTTATGTACTGATGCAAGGACGAGCAACGGGTCGAAACGCTCCAGCATGACCTGTGTACATCCGTGGGTGAGGCAGTTCATTGTGGCAAGCACTACACCGAAGCAGTGGAACAGCGGTACACATACGCAGAGCTTGTCGTCAGAGGTAAACTTCATGTGTTCTCCTGTCAGAAAACCGTTGTTCGCGATGTTGTAGTGGCTCAACATTACTCCCTTAGGGAATCCTGTTGTTCCGGAGGTATATTGCATATTTACTGTGTCGTGGCAGTTTACCTGCTTTTTGGCATTTTCAAGAACTTCATCGTCTATGTTGTTTCCGAGAAGAAGGATTTCCGGAGTATTATACATTCCTCTGAATTTCTCCTGACCGATGTAGACTACGTTGCGCATACATGGAAAGCGTTTGCTCTTCATGTGTCCGCGGCTGAAGGTCTTCAGCTCCGGAAGCATGTTGTAAGTCATCTGCACAAAATCGCTGTCCTTCTCACCATTAACGATACAGAGGGTATGCATGTCAGAGTTCTGGCACAGATATTCCAGCTCGGCCTGCTTGTAGTTGGTGTTTACTGTGACTGCCACTGCACCAATCTTGGCACAGGCATACAGGAATGTCAGCCAGTCCGGCACATTTCCTGCCCAAATACCTACGTGGGTTCCTTTCTCTACTCCTATGGCAAGCAGACCTTTAGCCATATTGTCCACACGTTTGTTGAACTGGCTCCATGTGAAGCGCAAGTTGCGGTCGGAGTAAACTATATATTCTTTGTCGGGGGTGACTTCGGCCCAATGTTCGAGCCAGTCACCAAGTGTTCTTTCTGATAACTGTAACATGGTTTCCGGCTTTTAAATTAGATTGGTGTATAGATTACTGCAAGAATGCGTGCTGCCTGGCCTTCGTAGGCATGTACATGATGAGGCACGATTGAGTCGTAATAAATGGTATCTCCTTCTTCAAGAACGTAAGTGTTCTTTCCGTAAGTGATTTCCACCATACCTTTCAGCACCATTATGAATTCTTCTCCTTCATGAGCCGACTGGTTGAATACTGTTTCCTTATTCTCATCGATATCAATGATGAAAGGTTCCATGTGACGGTCGGTCTTGCTGCGCGAAAGTGAGTGATAGTGCATGTGCTGGCGGGAGTCGGTAGCATTGTTTGAGAAGCTGATCGTGTCGTCGGCTTCCCCTTTGCGGCAAACTACCGGACCTGATTCGCTGTCCTGGTCGTCAAGGAATGTACCGAGCCGTACACCCAGTGCGCGTGCAATCTTGATAAGTGGTGCCAGCGACGGGATGTCGATGTTTTCTTCAATACGTGTAATCTGATCGGTTGTCAAACCTGTGCTTTCTGCCAATTCTTCTATACTGATTTCTTTTATGTTTCTGAGCGATTTGATTTTCTCGCCGATGATATTAGTGTAATCCATGGTAAAAAAGTTTTGATTTATATGTATGTATGCGCAAATATAATCAAAATTTTATAACTTGATGGATTTTTCTTACTTTTTGTAGCTTTAAAATGTTTGATAAGATTATTTTGGCAGCGAAAACATGCCGTTTTTCTGATGTATGATTTCCTCTGCCAGTAGATATGACAATACTTTCATGACATTTTCTCTTTCGTATGGCTCCATATATTCCATCATTTCTGATGTTGTCATATCCTTTCCTTTAAGGGCTTTTTCTATGGCTCTTGATATCTCGTCGAACACTCCCTGTTTGATACCGGAAGAGTGCGACGAAAGGCATACATCGCATTGTCCGCAGTTATGCTCGTTCTTTTCGCCAAAATAGAGTAACAGCATACGGCTTCGGCATTTGTCATCAGTTTCGGCATATTCAGTCATTGCCTCTATGCGGTGGATGAAGCTTTCTTTTCTGTCTTCATATACTTCTTTTGAGAATATCAGACGGTTGGCTTCCTGCCTTTCGCGCGTATATATTATATAAGGAGTCTTTTTTCCGGGGATATAGTGAAGAATTCGACGGCGGGTAAGCGAAATCAGTGTGTCGTACACTTGCTGGCGTGACATACCGGTACGTAGGGACAGAGTTTCTTCGTTTATATAGGCATACTCTGTGAAAAGTCCTGTGTATGAGCGTAGTATTACGTTTATCAGTTTCTCGGTTTCCGGACTTGTTTCATGTATGCGGTAGAGTTCTTCTTTTGTCAGTGTGAACATCAGGCGCGAATTGTTGTCCTGTTCGTCTGTGTATTCCAAATATCCTGCACGTGTAAGTATTTTCAGAGCACTGTCCACCTGGATAGGGAAGTGCTTGAAGTTACGGCAGAACTCATCTATATTGAATTCTCTGGTGCAACCCAGTCCGTCGCCCATTGCCATCTGATAGTAATAGTTAAGATGTTCGTAGACTGTGCGGATATAGTCTTTTTCGGGGAATGTGTCTGATATTCTTTTCTTCAGTGTGGCTTTATCACTTCGGGCATATAGCAATACTGCATATGCTTTTTTACCATCACGCCCGCCACGACCGGCTTCCTGAAAATATGCCTCTGGAGAATCTGGTATGTCGACGTGTACCACTAGTCTTACATTCGGTTTGTCTATACCCATACCGAAAGCGTTGGTGGCAACCATGACTCTGGTTTCTCCTTTCACCCATGATTTTTGGCGCTGGTCCTTTGTGTCATTACTTAGTCCTGCATGATAGAATGTTGCTGTAATTCCGTTTTCGTTCAATAGCTGAGCATACTCTTTTGTTCGTTTACGGTTGTGGGCATATACTATTGCTGAACCTTGTACGTGTTTCAGTATGTGTAGAAGTTCCTCTTGCTTGCTTTCAGTTCGGCGTACAATATAAGCAAGGTTTTTTCGTTCGAAACTCATGCGGAACACATTCTCTTCCTTGAAAGCAAGGCGCTGCTGTATGTCCTTCACCACTTCGGGAGTGGCTGTGGCTGTCAGTGCCAGAACGGGAACGTCAGGCAGAAGGTTTCTTATTTCTGATATTTTGAGATATGCAGGGCGGAAATCGTAGCCCCATTGCGAGATGCAGTGCGATTCGTCAACAGTTATCATGCTGACTTTCATGCTGCGGAGTTTGATGCGGAAAATCTCAGTGTCGAGCCTTTCCGGTGAGATATACAGGAACTTGTAATTGCCGAAAATACAGTTTTCAAGTGATATGATTATTTCTTCGCGAGTCATACCGGAATATATGGCAATGGCTTTGATGCCACGGTCGCGGAGATTTCTCACCTGGTCTTTCATCAAGGCTATCAGTGGAGTTATGACAATGCACAGTCCGTCTTTTGCCATGGCGGGAACCTGGAATGTTATTGATTTTCCACCTCCCGTAGGCATCAGTCCAAGTGTGTCGCGTCCGCTTCCTATACTTTGGATAATATCTTCCTGTATTCCGCGGAAATTGTCATATCCCCAATAGTCCTTAAGTATTTTACGGTATTCCTCTATCATTTAAAATCCGCTTGGCTTAATGTCTTCTATCTGTAACTGAATGTCACCTCGCTTGTGTGAGTTTTCTTCTATCGTGTAGCAGATGTTGAAGGATTGCTTTGTCTTGATATATCTCACTTGCGAGCTTTGTCCAAAGGCTATTCCGTTCATAACGTTGTTCGATTTGTTGTCCACCAGTTCCATCTTGATGTGTTCCTGTTCGCGTCCTACCACCTTGCTTGTACCATAGTCGTACACATTGAGTGTGGCAAATACTGGTTTATGGTTCTCCGGTCCGAACGGGTTGAACTTTTTCAGGTCGAAGAAGAATTTCGGAGTGATGTCACGGAAGTCGAGCTGTGCGTCAATATCTATAGTTGCACTGGTCTGTTCAGGCAATATATGGTTTGTTACATATTCCTCGAAACGTTTGGTGAACTCCTCCACATTCTCCACCTTCATTGACAGTCCGGCAGCGTATGTGTGACCGCCGAAGTTTTCCAGAAGGTCACGGCAATGTTCTATGGCACTGTAGACATCGAAACCGGAAACGGAACGTGCAGATCCTGTGGCAAGCCCTTCGGTACGTGTAAGTACCACTGCCGGACGGTAGTAAATCTCTGTCAGTCGGGAAGCGACGATACCTATTACACCTTTGTGCCATTCCTCGTTGTATATCACTATACTCCTTCTTTCCGAAAGGTTTTCAAGAGAATCGACAATCTTGTTAGCCTCTTCGGTCATAGTCTTGTCAAGATCTTTGCGGAGTTCATTGTAGCCATTGATAAGATTGCCTTTTTCGTGAGCCTGTTTATAGTCTTTTTCTATTAGCAGGTCTACAGCTTCTTTACCTTTCTGTATTCTTCCCGAAGCGTTGATTCTAGGACCTATCTTGAACACGATGTCGCTCATGTTTATTTCCTTTTCGGTAAGTCCGCACACATCAATTATTGCTTTCAGTCCCATGCAGGGGTTGGCATTAAGCTGTCTTAGTCCGTGGTATGCCAGGATTCTGTTTTCGCCCATTATTGGAACGATGTCCGATGCTATACTTACGGCTACCAGGTCAAGCAATGGAGTAAGCTGGTGAAATTCGATACCGTTGTTTAATGCAAATGCCTGCATGAATTTGAATCCTACTCCACATCCTGAAAGATGTTCGTAAGGGTAGGTGGAATCAGCTCTTTTGGGGTTAAGTATTGCGGCTGCATCAGGCAGGACATCATCAGGTACGTGATGGTCGCAGATAATGAAGTCTATTCCTTTCTCTTTTGCATAAGCAATTTCCTCTACGGCCTTTATTCCGCAGTCGAGAACAATTACAAGTTTAACACCTGTTTCGTAAGCATAGTCCACTCCTTTGGTTGTCACTCCATATCCCTCGTTGTATCTGTCAGGGATGTAGTAGTCTATATTTGAGTAGAATTGCTGGAGAAACTTGTAGACCAGAGCTACGGCAGTAGTGCCGTCTACATCATAGTCGCCATATATCAGGATACGTTCTTTCCTGCCCATTGCCTTGTTGAGCCTTTTTACAGCTGCATCCATATCGTTCATCAGGAACGGATCATGCAGGTCATGCAGTTGTGGTCGGAAAAACTTCTTTACCGCATCGGCTGTTTTTATGCCCCTCTGTTGCAATAAGTGGCAGAGAATAGGACTAATTCCTATTTCCTTAGCCAAGGCTCTGGCTTCTTCTCTTTGCTCTAGAGTGGGAGGTTGATAATTCCATTTGTATTTCATTATATAGTTTTTTTTCTTTTTTCCTAAGTATGATGGGGGAGGGAACATTATGTTCCGTTCTTTTTGTGTGGCATAACTTTTGATGCCTGTTCAATTCAATTTGTAAAGTTAGGAAAAAGAAAGAATAAAAATGCCGGTTTAGTATAAAAAATAACTAAACCGGCATCATATTTATTTGTAATCAGTCTATATTACGATTATTTCAAGCCTAATTTCTTTGCAATTTTTGAAGGGATGGCATCTTTGTGTACAAGTATGTTCATTGTTTTGTAAGCAACGAATGCCTTAGAAGCATACCATATACCTTTGTATTTTCCTGCTTCACCCCATGAGTTCTTAACCATGAAGTATTCTTTTCCGTTCTGGTCCTTAGCCAAACCGTAGATAAGCATACCGTGGTCGTCGGTAGTTTCCCAGTTGTCGAAAGCTTTTTGACGCATTTCCTGTGTTACGGTTACTTCTGGAAGAGGTTTGCTTGTAAGTTCCTTGCGCTTGTCTGCTGCGCTAAGACCTAACCAGTGTGCCATGTCTGAACCTGTAAGTTCCGCACCCTTAGAAGCATCTGGGAATACAGCGATACCGTCACGGGTGAATCCCTGTTCGCTTACGTCAGAACCCCAAGCGAATGTATATCCTTTTCTTACAGCGTTGTCCATAACTTCCATCAACTCCTCGATAGGGAGGTTGTAAGAAAGGGCATTACGCCAGTTATCCTGTACCTCTACGTAGAACTGAGTATAGAAAGGATGGTGAGTATATGAAGTCAAAGAAATATAGTCATCCATGTTCAGTTTCAGAACTTCATCAGCAAATGTTCTCGGAGTGTAAGTCTTGCCATTGTAAGTGAATTCTTTCGGACATTCGCCAAGGTATGTGTCATATATTGAACGCAGACCTTCTTTCCATACTGGAGTTAGTTTTGAGAATTTACCTTTACCGATAGCCTTGACATATGCTTCAGCTACGGCGTCAAGTTCATTGTGTACAGGGAGTGAATCGCCATACATGATACCAGGCATAGCTTCCTGTGGGACAAGACCGTGCTGTCTGTAGCATGCTACTATATCTTCGAAACTACCACCAGGAGAGAATGAAGCATCGCCGTGATAACGTACATAGTTCACAGCGCGTTCTTCCATAGTGTGGTGTACGATGAACATTTCTGAAAGGTCGAATTCTCCTTTGCCCTGACGAAGCAATTCTGATTCGAAGAATGCAACAGACGAGAACGACCAGCAAGTGCTGGAACGGTTCTGGTTCTTGATAGATGTAATAGGATTTTCCTTGATAGTTGTAAACACAAAGCCTTCTTCAGCCTTTTTGTCCTCTTTCGCTTCCTGAGCGTTGATGCTGCTGAAACAAAGTCCAAGTGCAGCCAGTGTGATAAATTTGTTCATGTTATTTTGAGTTTTTAAATATTTAATTCTTCATTATCTCCTCTACGTCTTCCACTCTGATAGGAATACGTTTTTCTCCTGTAAATCTTGAACCGTCAGGAGTGATTAGAATATCGTCCTCCAGACGAATACCGCCAAAATCTTTATACTTTTCTATAACGTTGTAGTTGAGGAAGTCTGTGTGCATACCTTCTGCTCTCCATTTGTCAATCAGTGCCGGAATGAAATAACATCCAGGTTCATCTGTCATGACAAATCCCGGCTGCAAACGGCGTCCCATACGCAAAGATGCCAGTCCAAACTGGTCTGAAGGACGAACTTCATCGTCATAGCCTACGTATATCTGTCCAAGGTCTTCCATATCGTGTACGTCGAGTCCCATCATGTGTCCCAGTCCGTGAGGCATAAACAGCGCGTGCGCACCTGCTGCAACAGCTTCATTTACATTTCCCTTCATCAATCCAAGATCTTTCAGTCCCTGAGCAAGAACCTTACATACATCAAGATGTACGGACTTGTATGTTATTCCAGGTTTTGCCAGTTCAAGAGCTTTTTCATGACATGCATAAACAATATTGTAAATATCTTTCTGACATTGAGTGAACTTTCCTCCTACAGGAACTGTGCGTGTATGGTCGGAACAATAGTTGTTTATATTCTCTGCACCGGCATCTGTAAGCATAAGTCTGCCTTCCTGCAGAATGTGGCTGTGGTCGTGGTTATGGAGTGTCTGTCCGTTCTGGGTTAGGATAGTAGCGAATGAAGTCATGCTGCCGTATGATGCCGCTATACCTTCCAGGATACCAGCAATGTATTGTTCAGATACTCCCGGTTTGCATAGGCGCATAGCAGTGGTGTGCATTTCATAGCCAATGTTGCATGCCTTGTCAATTTCGTCTATTTCACATTGTTCTTTAACTGCTCTAAGCGATACAACTGCCTTGATCAATTCTACAGAAGCGTGCGTCTTTACCATTGATGCCTTTATACCTGTCAGGTCTTCCAGAAGCATCATGTTGTCATAACGGTATGGAGGCAGGAAATGTATTTTCCTGCGTTGTGATAAAGCTTTTCCGATAACGTCTTTAAGTTTGTCGAATGGGAAACTTTTGCTTACTCCAACTCTTTCTGCCAACTCTTTTATGCTAGGCTGTGGTCCCATCCATATAATGTCATCCATATCGACATCATTGCCGAAGAAATACTCTTCGTTATTGTCAATATCAATGACTCCGGCATATCCTGGATGAGAATGTCCGAAAAAATATAGGAATGAACTGTCCTGTCTGAATTTGTATGTATTGTCAGGATAGTTTGCCGGGGCCTCATTGTTTCCAAGGAATAAAATGAGTCCGTTGCTCATCTTTTCTCTTAAGGCCTGGCGTCTTTTTTGATATGTTAAGGTTTCAAACATAGCAGTAATATTATACAGAAGTTTATATTTTGTGAAATTTGTGTCGCAAAAGTAAGAAAAAAATGTCTTATTTTCTATCCTAATGTCTTGAAAAAACATATATTTGCATTTGGCGTGTCTGTTTTAAAAGAAAAATGTTATGAAAGTAGATTTGACTAAAATGGGCTTAGTGCTTGAAGGCGGTGGCATGCGTGGCGTTTTTACCTGTGGCGTGCTTGATTTTATGATGGATAACAACATAGAATTTCCATATGCGGTAGGAGTGTCTGCCGGAGCATGTAACGGACTTTCGTATATGTCGCATCAACGTGGCCGTGCCAAATACAGTAATATAGATTTACTTGAAAAATATAACTATATAAGCTTTAAACATCTTTTTCATCAACGCAGTATTTTAGACCAGAAACTGCTGTACGAACTTTTTCCTGAAGAAATTCTTCCGTATGACTACGATGCATACATGAAGAATCCAAATAGGTTTGAGATGGTTACTACAAATTGTGTGACAGGAAGGGCCTGTTATCTTGAGGAGAAGCATGACAAGGAGCGGCTGTTGCGTATAGCCAAGGCCTCTAGTAGTTTGCCGTATGTATGTCCGATAGCCTATGTGGATGGACGTCCTATGCTAGATGGGGGGATTATAGACTCAATTCCGGTGTTGAGGGCCATAGAGCAGGGGTATGACAGGAATGTTGTCGTGCTAACACGTAATCGTGGTTATCGTAAGACCGAAAGAGACATAAAGATTCCGCATTTCATATATACCCGATATCCTCGTTTGCGAGTGCTTTTAAGCAATCGTTGTCGTGTTTATAATGAACAGTTGGAGTTGATAGAAAAAATGGAAGATGATGGAAAGATTATAGCAATCCGCCCGGAAAAGAAAGTAGTTGTGAACAGAATAGAAAAAGACATAAAGAAACTGACGGAACTTTATGAAGAAGGATATGTTTGTGCTGAAAAGGTGCTGAAGCCGTTGATATAAAATAAATTAAAAATACTTTCTGTCAATGTTTGGAATGTGTTCAGTGAATGTTTGTTGAACATATTCCGAATATTGATAGAATAATATCCAAGCAGTGATTTGAATGTTTTTATAATATTACAATTGAATTTGCTAACTTTATTAATATAGTGTGATGAAAAATATTTTGATGTTGATTTTGTTACTAATTTCGGGGAAAGTCTATTCTATTAATTCGGAAATTGAGCATTTGTTGACTAGGTTGGATTCTGTGCTTGCTTGTAGTGATAAGTATGTGGCAGAAAAAGAAGCAAAGATTGAAGAATTGCGCAAACGACAGTCTGTAAACTTAAAGCCTGAGGAAAAATTGTGGCTTAATAAGATGTTCTATGATGAATTCTATGTGTATAATGCTGATTCTGCTATGGTATATGTGAATGAAAATATAAATATATCCCGCGAATTGGGACGAAAAGACTGGGAACAGGAATGGCTGCTGAATAAAGTTTTTTTGTTGTCGGCCACTGGATTGTTAGGTGAGGCAGAGGATGTGATAAAAGGTATGAATATAGAGAATTTGAATAAAGACCTGATGTTCCAGTATTATGACAGCAAGATATATTTGTATTCTCACTTAGGACAATATATTGGAGAACGTCCTGAACTTACAAGATATTATTACGAACGTGAGGCTGAACTGAAACGCATAGCCCAGGATTATGTGACGCCCGAACATTCATCATATTATAGTTTTTATGCTTCTCTACATAAGGATTATCCCAGGTCGCCACAGGGGGACAGTATTAAAGTTCAACTTAAAAAGATAGTAGACAGATCAACACTGTCATCGCGAAGGGATGCTATAAATTCCTATACTCTGGCTGTCATGTTTTATAATGAAGGCGATGAGGATAATTACATAAAATATCTGGTTTATTCTGCTATAGCTGATATTAAGATCAGTAATCGAGATATAGCATCTTTAGAAGAATTGTCAAATATACTTTATTCATACAATGATATAGATAGGGGGTATGCATACATAGGATATTGCCTGAAGGCTGCACTGTTATATCCTAACAGGGTCAGAGTCGTGAATATTTCATCGGTTATGGACAAGCTGCAGCATGCATATCAGAAACGTAATGCAGAACAGGAAAGTAAACTAAGGTCATCGCTTTATGCTATGAGCGTAATGTCCATCGTTTTGCTTGTTTCTATATTGTTTATATACGTCCAGTATAGAAAACTTGTTAAATCGCGTAAAGAACTGGACGAAAGCAACCGTTTGCTGAACATGCATGTGAAAGAACTTTCTGATGCCCAGCAAATGTTGGCGGATGTTAATAAAGAGTTGAGTGAAGTAAATGAAAAACTGAAAATAAGCAATAACCAGCTTCAGGAATCCAACTATGTAAAGGAGGAATACATAGGCTATGTATTTTCTATCTGTTCCAGCTATATCAGCAAGTTGGAGGAATATCGTAAAAGTATAGGCAGAAAACTCAAAGCCGGGCAAATAGACGATATAAAATCAATGACTTCAAGCACCACTATAGTGCAAAGCGAACTGAAAGAGTTTTATCATAGTTTCGATGCTATTTTCCTTCATGTATATCCGGATTTTGTGGAAGATTTTAATTCACTCTTGCGCCCGGAAGAAAGAGTAGTTCTGAAAGAAGGCGAACTGCTCAATACAGAACTTAGAATATATGCACTTGTTAGGTTAGGTATAAGTGACAGCGTGAAGATTGCCGAGTTTTTGCATTGCTCTCCGCAAACGGTTTATAACAACCGCCTGAAAACACGCAATAAGGCCATAATACCGAAAGAAGAGTTTGCCGAAACGGTGCGTTCATTGGGGAAAATGCAAAAATAAAGTACAATAACATATTACTGATAGTTTACTTCTATAGGATATTATATTGCTGATAATCAGTAGTATAATATCCTTTTTAGTTTACCGCTGGTATTTACTCATGTGTACATGTAACAAAGTTATGACATACCTTTGCTGTCAGAGAAATATAAATCATTTAGTGTTAACTTTTAAAATTTATTTATGAGACAAAAAGTAAATTTTATGCAGGCAGACGGACGAAAGTTCATTCTTTGTTGCCTGATGTTATTCTTCTCGTTAGGTGCTTTTGCACAACAGATTAATGTAACAGGTAATGTTAAAGATGCTCTTGGGGAATATGTAATCGGAGCAAGTGTATTGGTAAAAGGTACTACCGTCGGTACAATAACAGATATTGACGGTAACTTTATGATTAATGGTGTTGATAAAGGTGCTGTCTTGGAAATATCTTATATAGGATATGTAACACAGTCGGTAACAGTAAACGATGAAACTCCTATTAATATTGTGTTGAAAGAAGATTCCGAAACACTGGAAGAAGTTGTTGTTGTAGGTTATGGTGTTCAGAAGAAAAGTGTTGTAACTGCTTCAATTGCCAAAGTTTCATCGGATGACTTGGCTTCTACTGCACCGACACGTATGGATAATGCATTGAAGGGGCTTGCGGCAGGTGTTACAGTTACTTCATCATCCGGACAGCCAGGTGCAGCAGCTCAAATCCGTGTTCGTGGTATAGGTACTATTAATAATTCAGATCCGTTGTATATCGTAGACGGTATGCCTATTGAAGGTGGATTGGATTATCTGAATCCTAATGATATCGCTTCTATTGAAGTTTTGAAGGACGCTGCTTCAGGTGCAGTATATGGAGCCCGTGCAGCAAATGGTGTAATTTTGGTAACAACAAAGTCTGGTAAGGTAGGAGCAACAAAAGTAAACTATGATTTTTCTTACGGATGGCAGAACGCATGGAAAAAGCGTGATGTACTTAATGCATCTGAATATGCAATGATGATTAATGAAGGATATATAAATGCTGGTATGGCTCCAAAATATGATGATCCTTATTCATATGGTGTAGGAACAGATTGGCAGGAAGAAATATTCAACGATAATGCTCCGGTAATGAATCATCAGTTGAGTGTAAGTGGTGCAAATGAGAAAGTAAGTTATCTTTTCTCAGCCGGTTATTATACTCAGGAAGGTATTATTGGTGGTAACTATGACCGTTCTAATTATGAAAGACTTACTCTGAGAAGTAATACTATTTATACTTTGTTTGATGAGAGAGAAAACAGAAACTGGTTGAATAGTCTGAAAGTTACTTCAAATCTTTCATACGCTCATGTTGAAAGTACATCAATAGATGCTAACTCTACTTGGGGTTCTCCATTAGGTTCAGCGCTAGCTCTTTCCCCAATATTGACAGTTTATGATGAGGGTGATGCAGCGCAGGCACAGTTGGACAAATATGCAAATACAGAAGGCTATACTCCAATGTACGATCCTAATAACGGTAAGCTATATAGTATCCCAGGTTCTGAATATGGAGAAATGACTAACCCATTGGCTAATCTGTCTTTGCCAGGTACTAAAGGATGGAGTCATAAGTTTGTTGCCAATTTCTCTGCTGAATTACAGATATGGGATAATTTGAAATTCAAGTCTTCTTTTGGTGCTGACCTTTCATTTTGGGGAAATGACGGATATACTCCTAAGTATTATTTGAGAAATGGTGGTTTCTCTACTCGTTCTACAGCTTTTTCTGATAAATATGATGGTTTGGTTTGGCAGTTGGAAAATGTTTTGATGTACGATAAGACTTTGGATAAACATAGTTTCTCGGTTATTTTAGGACAGTCTGCTAAAAAGACTACTGGTTCTTATTTGTGGGGGTCAAGAAATGGTATAATAAATTATGATCGTCCATATATCGATGCAAGTAATGGTCTCGCTGAAAACGGTGATCGCAATTCTGCCGGCGCTCCTACAGAACCTGCAACTCTGGCATCTTTATTTGCACGTGCAAGCTACAACTATGATGAACGTTATATGTTACAGGTAACAGTACGTCGTGATGGTTCATCTCGTTTTGGTTCAAATAATCACTATGCAGTATTTCCTTCTTTCTCTTTAGGATGGAATTTGACTAATGAAGAATTTATGCAGGATCGTCCGGATTGGTTGACTTCTACTAAAGTTCGTCTTTCATGGGGTAAGAACGGTAATGAGAATATAGGTAATTTCCGTTATACAGTACTTACATCTACAGGTAACAATGCTATATTCGGATCGTCTGAATCTGTTGTCAACGGTGTAAAAGCGAGCGGACTTGCCAATCCTGATTTAAGATGGGAAGAGTCTGAGCAGGTTGACTTTGGTCTTGATTTCGGTTTCTTCAACAATGCTTTGACTTTCACTGCCGATTATTATAAGAAGACTACTAACGGTATGTTGATGACTATGAACATTCCTTCTTACGTAGGAGAAACAAAGCCTATTGGTAACGTGGGTAAAATGGAGAATAGTGGTCTTGAAATGGAACTATCTTATAAATTCAATCTTTCTGACTGGAATTTCAGAATAGCAGGTAATGCTACATATCTGAAGAATAAACTGATTGAATATGGTAATGATTCGGGTTGGGCTAATCTTGATTCTTTCCAGGGAGCAGGTACTATAAGCCGTGCTCAGAACGGAATGCCTTTCCCTTATTTCTATGGATATAGGACAAATGGAGTTTTCCAGAACTATTCAGAAATAAATTCATATACGAATGCTGATGGAGAATTGCTTCAGCCTGATGCTGTTCCGGGTGATGTAAGATTTGTTGATGTGGATGGTAATGGAACTATTACAGAGGATGATAGAACATGTATAGGTAAAGGTATGCCTGACTGGACATTCGGTTTGAATTTCAATGCTTCATGGAAGAATTTCGATTTCTCTATGATGTGGCAGGGAACAGCAGGAAATGATATTTTCGATGCTACACGCCGTACGGATATTTCTGCAAGTAACTTGCCTTCATGGATGCTTGAGAGATGGACTGGTGAAGGAACATCAAATAGAGTTCCAAGATTTGTAGTAGGTGATAATGTTAACTGGCAGTCTTCCGATTTGTATGTTTATGATGGCAGTTACATCCGTTTGAAAAACATTCAGTTGGGATATACTCTTCCTAAGAATTTGACAAGCAAAGTGTTCGTTTCTTCACTGAGAGTATATGTTGCTGCTGAGAATCTTTTGACATTTACAAAATATCATGGATTTGATCCGGAAATATCTTCAGGTGGTACATCACTAGGTATTGACTATGGAGTATATCCACAGGCAAGAGTATTTACAATAGGTGCAAATCTTAGTTTCTAATGTCTAATTATCTATATCGAAATAATATGAAACAATATAATTTTCTTTTAGCAGGCGCATTTGCTTTAGCTTTATTGAATACCGGATGTTCTGATTCGTTTTTGGAAGTTGAATCACCGGTAAATGAAACCATTGAATCTTATTTTACTACAGACGAACACATACAGGAGGCTGTGGTTGCTGCATACGATCCTTTGCACTGGCCTGACTGGGCTATGAACGAATATAATCCTGTAAATATCATGAGTGATATCATGGCTGACGATATATGGGTAGGCGGTCAGGATAAGACAGATAACAGGACTTGGCATTTGATGATGAACTATGAGGCAATCCCTACATATGTTATGGCTGGACTTTGGACAGATGCATATAGCGGTGTGAAACGTTGTAACGACGTAATGCTTTATCTCACATGGGCTAAGGATGTAACAGAAGAAAATGCAAAGTATTATAAGGCACAGGCATTGACTCTGAGGGTTTTCTATTATAACTGGTTATGGAAATTCTGGGGAAATATACCATATTATACAGATAATCTGACTTCTCCATATTTGGCAGAACAGTTGAAGGCTGATGATGTTTACAATAATATTATTACAGACCTTGAAACTGTTATTGACATGGATGTCCTGCCTATGAAGGAAACATCAGAGAACTATGGAAGAGTAACAAAAGCTATGGTTTATATGCTTTATGCGGAAATAGTAATGTATCAGAATGACGAATCACGTTTTGCTAAGGCTCTTCAATATATGCAGGAAATAATAGCTTCGCCTGATTATGATCTGGTACAAGACTATGCTTCTATCTTTAAGGAAGAAGGAGAATGGAGTGAAGAGTCAATCTTTGAAATTAACTATAAAGATGATAATGCAGTACGTTCGTGGAGTGCGCCTCTTGCAGCAGGTGGAACAGTTTTGCCTACATTGATCAGCCCTCATACATGGCCTGATGGAACAGAAGGACACGACCAGGGTTGGGGATTCTGCCCTGTAAGACAGGAAACATATGATATGTACGCCAATAATGATACACGTCGTGATGCCACTTGCTTTAATGCCGGAGCTACTGGAGTTGCCTATAATAAACGTTATCAGGACACAGGCTTGTTCCTCGAAAAATATGCAGCAATCACGGGTAACAACAAAGATCAGAAAGCAGATGCACAGTTGAATTGGAATAACAATCTTCGTATTTACAGATATTCAGAAACTTTGCTGAATGCTGCCGAACTTTTAGTTAGAACTAATGGAAATCTGGCAGATGCAAAACAATATTTGAATGATGTACGTAAGCGTGCTGGCCTTCAAACAGAATTAGAACCTACAATTGACAATATTATCGACGAACGTCATTTGGAATTTGTAGGCGAAGGAAAACGTTATTGGGACTTGATTCGTACCGGTAAAGCTTCAACTGTTCTTGTTCCTGACAGCTATGGTTATCGTACTAATACATGGTCGGCTAGTAAAAAATATTTGCCTATTCCACAGAGTGAAATAGATGCTGCACAAGGTACATTGACTCAAAACAATTATTAATTCTTTAAAAATACAGATATGAAAAATATATATGGATATTTAAGTTGTATGGTACTTGCTGCTACACTTTCTTGTGGTGTATCATCATGTACATCCGAAAAAATAGAAGCACCTACTGAAACTGGTTTGCCTTTGATTGCAGATTATGAGGATAATATTATTATTACTGTAGATCAGGAAACCAATTATGTTACTTTCTCGTTTACAGGTAAAGGTGTCATGCCGGTGTGGATTATTGACGGAAAGCAGTATTCTACTCTTCAATCATTTACTAAGTATTATCGTAAGGCTGGTGATTATAGTATAGAAGTCAAGGTTTCAAACTATAATGGGGTAAGTGATGCTTCTGTTGTAAAAACTTTCCATATAGACAATACTATTATGAATGGTTTTGGAGGTTTTGTCTATGATTCTGATTACAATATGTGGAAAACTGCTACTATTGGTGAAGTGACTTTCTTCTATGCGCCGGGATGGGCACAAATAGGAGATCCGTCTTATACAGCAATAGAAGGTGGTTTTAATGTCAGCCTGACAGAGGCTACATCGGATCAGTGGCAGGCTCAGATGTTCATTAATACTGATATGGCTACAGTGTCTTCATCTAATTATGACTTCTCAGTAATATTGAGCTCTACAACAGATCATCCGGGAGTGACTGTTAAACTGACAGATCCTAACGATTCAGAGTCATTCTATTTTGCAGATAGAGTTGCTTTGACGGCTAATGAACCGTTATGCTATTGGAAGAGTGATTTGCAAGGCAAGGACATAAGTAATTTACAATTGGTATTGGATTTTGGTGGCAACCAAGCTTCAACAGATATTACGATTGAAAGTATCGTTCTGAAGGACCATGCAAATGATGACGGAACTGTTGTTCCTGAAGTTGATGATACTCCGGAACCAGCTTGGGTAGATGTTGATAGCGATGATAATATGTGGAAGAGTGCAAACTTTACAACTTCATTCTTCTATGCTCCAGGATGGGCACAAATTGATAACCCGGAAATGCAGGTTAATGGTAATGAATATTCACTTAGTTTCCCTGAAGCAACAAGTGATCAATGGCAGAATCAGGTAATATTTACAACTGAGTCATTGGCTCTTGATCCTGAGCAGGAATACGATTTTAAGGTTATTCTTAATTCAACTAATGATATAGCGTCTGCTACAGTAAAATTAGCTCAGACAGATAATGATGATTTGTTCTTATTCATGAAAAATGCTCAGTTGCTGGCTGGTGAAGATGTGGTAGTAAAGGCTATAAACGTTCCTGGAGTTGATATTACACAAGCTAAATTGGTATTCGATTTTGGTGGAAATCCTGCTAATACTGATGTTATTATTAAGGATATCATTCTTCAAACTCATAGAGAATAATTGACAATATGGAAGTAAAGAGTGTTTTACATAAATCACTAATTTCTATAGGTATTATTCTGATAAGCGGATGTGGAGGCAGTGGCGAAAGTGCTGCTGCCGAAACATTACTTGAACTTTCTGTCACGGAAATTGAGATTCCTTATACCGGAGGAGTACAAACTGCTTCCGTTGAGGCAGGTAGTGAGTGGACTGCTTATTCTGACGCTGATTGGATATTATGTAATATCAATGGAAGCACAGAAAAGAATGGGACAATAGATATTGTAGTGGATGAAAATAATGATTTTGAGCCACGTACAGCTGATGTAACTGTTAAGTCTGGTACTACAAGAAAAGAAATATCTGTTGTTCAGGAAGCTGCTCCTGAATTGGATACTTCTGATATACCTGTGCCCGAAGGCTATCGTCTGGTTTGGCATGACGAGTTTAATGATTCTGAATTGGATTCTCCTGACGAATCTCTCTGGTATTACGAAACCGGTAATCATGGATGGGGTAACAATGAAATCCAGAATTATATTGCAGGTTCAAAGAATGGTGTAACATGTGCAGAAATCAATGATGGTATTTTCAGTATTATAGCCCAAAAAGCAGGAGACGAAGTTTACTCTATTAGAATTAATTCTAAAGAAAGCTGGAAGTACGGATATTTCGAGGCAAGACTTAAGTTGCCGAAGGGTAAGGGTACATGGCCTGCTTTCTGGATGTTGCCTCAGGAGTTCAATGCATGGCCTGATGATGGTGAGATTGATATTATGGAAGAAGTAGGATATAATCCTGAATATGTATCATCATCCATTCATACCAAGGCATACAACCATAGCATCGGAACACAGAAAACTAAGGAAATATTGGTAGAAGGAAGCCAGTCTGAGTTTCATGTTTATGCTTTGGAATGGACAGAAGATTACATCAGGACTTTTGTTGACGGTAAGGAATTGTTTTACTATCCCAATGATAAAAAAGGTAATAAAGATACCTGGCCGTTCAATGTTCCTTTTTATCTGAAGCTAAATCTTGCATGGGGCGGATTTTGGGGAGGTGCACAAGGGGTTGACGAATCTTGTCTGCCGGCAACTTATCAGATAGACTATGTTAGAGTGTTCCAGAAAAAATAATAGATTAAAAATAAACCGTAACATTTAGTTATATTATGAAAATGAGATTTATTACATCTGCCTTTTTGGCAATGTCATTATTGGCATGTACAGAAAAAGGTAATATTAATAAAGATTCTGATATAGAATCCAGAGTAGAGTCATTGCTCGGTCAGATGACAATGGAAGAAAAGCTCGGTCAGATGAACCAGCTCAGTCCATGGGATTTTGACGAACTGGCTGCACGTGTACGCAAAGGTGAGGTTGGCTCAATTCTAAACATAGTTAATCCTGATGAGATTAACAAAATACAGAAAATAGCCGTTGAGGAATCTCGTCTAGGTATTCCTATCCTTGTTTCTCGTGACGTCATTCACGGTTATAAGACCATTTTCCCTATACCATTGGGACAGGCTGCTACGTTCAATCCTCAGATAGCTGAAGACGGTGCCCGTGTAGCTGCCATAGAAGCATCTTCTGATGGTATCCGTTGGACATTTGCACCTATGATTGACGTATCCCGCGACCCACGCTGGGGACGTATTGCCGAGAGTTGTGGCGAAGATCCATATCTTAATGCGGTAATGGGAGCAGCCATGATCAAGGGATATCAGGGTGATTCACTTAATGATCCTACATCCATTGCAGCCTGTGCAAAACACTTTGTTGCATACGGTGCTGCCGAAGGCGGTAAGGACTATAACTCGACTTTCATTCCAGAGCGTGTGCTCCGCAATGTATATCTTCCTCCTTTCAAGGCTGCAGTTGAAGCCGGATGTGCCACTTTCATGACTTCTTTCAATGACAATGACGGTGTTCCTTCCACAGCCAACAAGTTTGTCCTGAAAGATGTCCTTCGCGACGAATGGAAGTTTGACGGTATGGTGGTAACAGACTGGGCATCAGCTCTTGAAATGGTTAATCATGGTTTCTGTGTCGATGGCAAGGATGCTGCAGAAAAGTCAGTAAATGCCGGAGTGGATATGGAAATGGTGAGTGAGACTTTCATCCAGAATCTGAAACAGTCCGTTGCCGAAAAGAAGGTTTCTATGGAGACTATAGACAATGCTGTAAGGAATATTCTTCGTCTGAAATTCCGTTTGGGACTGTTTGAAAATCCTTACATTGTCACTCCTCAATCAGTGAAATATGCCGATGCACATTTACAGGTAGCAAAGACAGCGGCAGAGCAGTCTGTTATCCTTCTTAAGAATGATGCACAGACATTGCCACTTACAGATAAGGTTAAGACTGTAGCAGTGGTAGGTCCAATGGCAGATGCTCCATACGAACAGATGGGTACATGGGTGTTTGACGGTGAAAAGGAACATACCCAGACTCCATTGAAAGCTATCAAGGAAATGTATGGTGATAAGGTTAATGTAATCTTCGAACAGGGATTGGCATATAGCCGTGACAAGAATTTGTCTGGCATATCCAAGGCTGTGAATGCAGCACGCCGTGCTGATGTCGTAGTATGTTTTGTAGGCGAAGAGTCAATACTTTCTGGTGAAGCTCATTCATTGGCAAATCTTGATTTACAGGGCGCACAGAGCCAGCTTATTAAATCACTTGCTGCTACCGGCAAACCAGTTGTTACTGTAGTTATGGCAGGTCGTCAGCTTACTATCTCTGATGAGGTTGAGGCTTCTGATGCGGTTCTTTACTCATTCCATCCTGGAACAATGGGTGGTCCTGCCATTGCAGACATTCTTTTCGGAAAGGTCAATCCTAGTGGTAAGACTCCTGTAACATTCCCTCGTATGACAGGACAGGCACCAATATATTATGCCCACAACAATACGGGACGTCCTGCCAATCCTACAGAGATGCTTATCGATGAGATTCCTGTTGAGGCCGGACAGACTTCAATCGGATGCCGTTCTTTCTATCTTGATGCCGGAAACTCTCCTTTATTCCCATTCGGATATGGTTTGTCATACACTAAGTTCGAATATAGCGATTTGACACTATCTTCTGATAAGCTTACAGTTGACGGAGAAATCAGTGTTAGTGTAAACCTTAAGAATACAGGTAAGTATGACGGTACTGAGGTTGTGCAATTATATGTACAGGATAAGGTTGGTTCGGTTACACGTCCGGTTAAGGAACTTAAGGCTTTCCAGAGAGTGGAACTTAAGGCTGGAGAAAGCAAGACAGTTACATTCTCCCTTCCTGTTTCAGACCTGTCTTTCTGGCGTTACGACATGACATACGGTGTTGAACCTGGTGATTTCAAACTTTGGGTTGGAACCAGCAGTGCCGAAGGATTGTCAGCTGATTTCACTGTTCTTTAATATAAATATACAATAATATTAAATGGCATTCAAACAGTATTTGAACACTGTTTGAATGCCATTTATTATACTTTAATCTGAATCTTTAGAAGAATACCAGACCGGCTTCCACAATAGGTTGTTTTTGGTATGCCTGGTTATTGCTGTAAGTTCTTGTCCATGAATATCCGCCGGCTATAAATAGTCCCATTTTCTTAAAAGGACTATATTCCAGTCCCATTCTGGGCTGAATGGCGTATAACCTGTCGGGGATATTTTTATTGCTTAATGTTTCTATGTGGCAATATCCAATGTCAGTATTAAGATATAGTTTGTTTTTAATCAGTGGAAATGCAAGTCCTGTTCTGTATATACCTGTCACAGATACTTTTTCTGTAAGTTCGCCAAGTATCATTCCTGCTCCCAACTGAGTGTAAATCAAATTGTTCTTAAACCTTACTGCTACATTCGTTTTCGAAAGATTTCCTCCTGATATAATGACTTGGGTGCGTGTCTGTGGCTTGAGGTTGATAATACCCACCTGGCGTGTACAGCTGTCACCGCTTATATTCATTATTCCAGCCTGTAGTCCTTTGCTGCATTTGTTGCTTACGTTTGCAATTCCCAACTGCAGACCTTTATTATCGCCGGAGTAATTTACGACTCCGCCTATTTGTGCACCTGTATTTATTACACTTACATTGCTCAAGCCGGCAAATTGCAATCCCTTGTTTTCGTTTCCTGCAATATTCATTAGTGATGATAGTTGCATTCCTCTCATGTCTTTGCCTGTTACATTTGTCAGACCGCTTATTGCAACTCCTTTTTGTTCATTGCCTGCTATATTTGCCAAACCTGAGACCATCATTCCGTTCATGTTTATCGATCCCATGTTCATAAGACCGGTTATCATGAGTCCTTTCTGATTATTCCCGGCAAGGTTTCCTATTCCGGAAAACTGAACTCCATAAGTCGATTTGCCACTGATGTTGAACAAACCGCCAATTCTTAGACCATGCGATCTTATTCCTGAGATGTTAGCCAGACCTGCCACTTGCATGCCGGAACTTCTGTTTCCTACGATATTGACAAAACCGGATGCCTGGAATCCCGCCGTCTTTTGATGTACTACGTCGGATATTATGTTTATGCTTGCTCCGCTCAGGTTTTGATAATTGCTCAGCAAACCTAAGTTGAAATATGTCTTACGATTATCTGTTTGCTGGCTCTTTATATTCAAAGAAATGTTTCTTCCCTTTTTCAAGCCATATTCCTGGGCATGTGTGGGGGAAAATATTGTTCCTGTCAGTACCATTACCGACAGGAACATTCTGATATTTGTAGAGAGTTTTTTCATTGATTATTTTACGTCCTGATACAAGAAACGTTTAATACTCTTTTTAGGAGTTTTCTCGAATTCTTCCGGATATATCTTCACACGAGAAATCTGTGAGTATGCCGGAAGTTCTGAATTCAGTGTAATTCTGTTTTCTTCCATAGCTTTTTCTATGTCAGCCGTACTCATTCCGTGAGCATATGCATCATCGAAGTCCGGATAAATCAGTGCAGCAAGTTTGTGGTCTTCCTGCTGGATTACGATGCTTTCGCATACGAATGGAAGATTATTGAGCTTGTCTTCTATTTCTTCCGGATAGATGTTTTGTCCTGATGGTCCTAAAAGCATATTCTTGCTACGGCCTTTTATCGTGATGTTTCCTTCAGCATCCATTATACCCAAGTCGCCTGTATGAAGCCATCCGTCTTTATCTATTGCCTGTGCGGTGGCTTCAGGATTCTTGTAGTAGCCAAGCATAACATTGTCACCTCTGGTCATGATTTCACCTACTATATTTGCTGGGTCAGGACTGTCTATTTTTACTTCCATGCGAGGGGCAGCCTTGCCGCATGAGCCTGGCTTGAAACGTTTCCAGTCTTCATAGCAGATAATAGGACCACATTCTGTCATGCCGTAACCTACTGTATATGGGAATTCTATACTCCTTAGCAGTTTTTCTACGTCCTGATTAAATGCTGCACCTCCGATGATGACTTCGTAGAAATTTCCTCCGAATGCCTGTACCATATGTTCTTTTACGGCTGCTTTAATCTTATCATTTATTATAGGTACCTTAAGAAGTATCTTCATCTTAAGTGTTTCCAGTTTAGGAAGAACATTTTTCTTGATGATTTTTTCAATGATAAGAGGAACTGATATTACGATGTTTGGTTTTACATCGGCAAATGCCTGGAAAATAATTTTCGGGCTAGGCATACGTGTAAGGAAGTATATATGGCATCCTGCACACATTTCGTATATGAATTCGAATGCCAGACCATACATATGTGCCATAGGGAGAATGGAAATAACTTTATCGCCAGGTTTGAGAGACAACACTTCGAATGCAAACTGAGTGTTAGACCATAATGACCTGTATGGTAACATTACACCTTTTGAAAAACTTGTAGTTCCTGAAGTGTAGTTTATGATGGCCAGCTCTTCAGGAGTATCGCGGCGGTATGACACATGTTCGCGTCTGAAGTTTTTAGGGTATTTCTTTCCGAACATTTCATTAAGATGTTCTCTGGCATAAAGAAGTTTTTCGCTTCTGCAAACCAACAGAGTGAAATCCGTCATGAGTATGATACCTTCAAGTGCAGGCATTTCTGCTTCGTTTAGGTTTTCCCAAGCCATGTCGCCCACAAACAGGATGCGTGCATCCGAGTGGTTTACTATGTTGTGGACATTGTCCGGTTTGAATTCATGTAGGATAGGTACTGCTACTGCACCGTATGTAAGGATTGCCAGAAAAGCTACTCCCCAGTGCGAACTGTTTCGGCCACACAGGGCAACTTTGTCTCCAGGTTTTACACCGCTTTCCTCTAAAAGAATATGAAGCTTTTCGATTTTTCTGGCTACGTCCTTGTACTGTAGTGTAGCACCCTTATAGTCTGTCAAGGCGTCAAGGTCCCAATTGTTCTTGATACTTTCTTCTATGAAAGCTATGAAACTTTTTTCCATAATTGATGTTTTGAATATGCACAAAATTCAGTGTGTAGTGCAAATATACAATTTAGTTACTAGTATTCAAATTATTTGTCAATAAAACGTAATAAAATGAAAGGTGTTCTCGATAAATAGTTTTTATAATTTTTTTTAACTATTATCGGGAACACCTTTTTTGGGTTTGTATTATAACCTATATGTTTACATCAATCGTGGTTGCTGTAATATTTCATGAATTGTGTTCTTTCGAATGGATTAATGCTTCCTGCAGCTTTGGCATTCATTATTCCTTTCATGCTTTCAATGTTTTCGTAGCCTTTTGATTCCATCCACGCAGCAAGTTCTTTAGTCATTTCGGCTATTTCCTTTTCGCCATACTTGTAGATGGCACTGCATACTTCTACTGCACATGCACCTGACAGGATTGACTTGATTACTCCTTTTCCACAATGAACACCACCTGATATTGCGTAGTCTATCTGTGGAACTGCAGCAGAAGCGATGGCTGTCCATCTGATTTTTTCGGCAAGTTCGTTTGATTCGCTCATTACGTTAGTGCTTGTGAATGTCATTGTGTCGATATTGATGTCCGGCTGATAGAAACGGTTGAACAGTACTACTGCAGCAGCTCCATTGGCATAAAGCTGGTTGATTAGTACTACAGGATTTGTAAGATTGCTTCCCAGTTTCATTATTACAGGGATATTTACTGCCTTCTTGATATTTTTAAGGACGTCGATATGCAATTGTTCGAAACTTCCGTATGCATAGTCTTTGTCTGACTGCAAAGAAAGTATATTTATTTCCAAGGCATCTGCACCGGCTTCTTCCATGTGTTTTGCAAAGTCTGTCCATTCGCTGGTAGAATAGCAGTTTATACTTGCTATTACAGGTATACTGCAAGCCTTCTTAGCTTCTTTTATAAGTTCGATATGTTCATTGAGTGCATTCGAACGTACATATGCATTAAGATAATCATCTGCTTCCGGGGCACCATAGCCGCTCATTTGTCCTGCCTGTATGTTAATCTGTTCTTCGAAAACAGATTTCAGAACAACGGCTCCTGCGCCTGCAGCTTCCAGTTTCTTGATTTTCTCTACACTGTTTGTAAGGCCTGAACTGCTTACTATAACAGGGTTCTTTAGTTTTAACCCTGCGAATGTGGTTGTTAGTTGTGTCATAATAAATATGATTTTAATAGTTTCTTATTCCGAATATTTTACTTCCGATTCTTACAAGAGTGCTGCCATGTTTTATTGCCAGGTGATAGTCGTCCGACATTCCCATTGACAGTTCCCTGAATGTTTCACAGTCCTTGAAGATTGTTGATTTCAGTTCGTTGAAGTATGCTGCAAGTTTGTCGAACTCTGCTTCTATCATTGCGTCATCATCAGTATTTGTAGCCATACCCATTATCCCGCAAATGCAGATGTTTTTCAAATCTTTCCATTTACCTTCTTCGAGCATGCTTGTACATTCTTCTGGAGTGAATCCGAATTTTGTTTCTTCCTGTGCTATGTGTATTTCAAGCAGGCATGGAATTACTCTATCCGATTTGGCTGCCTGTTTGTTTATTTCTGACAGTAGCTTGTATGAATCTACGGCATGAATCATAGATATATATGGAGCAATGTACTTCACTTTATTAGTCTGTAAGTGACCTATGAAATGCCATTCAATATCTTGCGGAAGGATATTATGTTTTTCTTCCAGTTCCTGTACCTTGCTTTCTCCGAAAATTCTCTGTCCTGCATCGTAAGCTTCCTTTATGGCTTCGGCAGGATGGAATTTCGATACGGCAACGAGTTGTGTGGTTTGTGGCAACTCTGCTTTTATTTCACTTAATATTGCTTTTATATCCATGACTGATTTTCCTTATCTGTTTGCTGCATCCGCGAATTCCGGTTTCACGTCCGGTTCAGCTGAATATGGATAAACATCCATTATGGCAGTTTCGGCTACAGAGGCTATCACGTAGTCGGCCATTGTACCTTTCATGCCTTCGTCCAGCTTTTTGATGGAATCTTTCAAGTCGGCGGCCTGAACCAGTACATTTGTGGCTGTCTTCTTTTCTGCGCCGCTCTTTTCGTCGAGGGTTATGAAGTAAAGTTTGCATTTAAACCATTTGTCGGCCTCGTCGTCTTCGCAGAAGAAAAGTTCGCTGTAGTTTGCTCTCTTGATGTCCGATACGGTGAACTCACCGCTTATGAATGGTGTTATTTCTTCTATTATTCTTGATTCGGCTTCAGTGAAGCTCAGAGCATCTACAAGGTATGGTTCTGTAACCTTTTTGTTCATGCCGTTTTCTGCAACTTTTTCATATCTGATTTTGCATTCAAACCAATTATGCATCATGTTATTTTCCTTTTTTATTTAAATAATACATGTAATTTATTTCGACAAAGATAGTATTTATTTGTAAACAGTGTACGAAAACGGACAAAACTTTCTAAGCGGTTAGTTGTTTTATTTAGCTAATCAGTTTATATTTGCAGTCAAAATTTTATATAACATAATAAATTATGCCACAAATATCCACAAGAGGAAACGAAATGCCGGAATCGCCAATCAGAAAATTGGCTCCATTGGCCGAAGCTGCGAAAGAAAGAGGTATTCATGTGTATCACCTGAATATAGGTCAGCCTGACCTGCCAACTCCACGAGCGGCATTGGACGCAATTCGTAATATAGACCGTACCGTGTTGGAGTACAGTCCTAGCCAGGGATATAGAAGCTATCGTGAGAAGCTGGTTGGTTATTACAAGAAATATGATATTAATCTTACTGCCGATGATATTATAATCACTACTGGTGGATCCGAAGCGGTACTGTTCGCATTTATGAGTTGCCTTAATCCGGGCGATGAAATAATTGTGCCAGAACCGGCATATGCCAACTATATGGCTTTTGCTATTTCGGCAGGTGCTATAATCAGAACTGTTACTACTACCATAGAAGAGGGATTTTCATTACCTAAGGTGGAAAAGTTCGAAGAACTTATCAACGAACGTACCAAGGGTATCCTTATATGCAACCCCAATAATCCTACAGGCTATCTTTATACTCGCAGAGAGATGAACCAGATACGTGACCTGGTAAAGAAGTACGACCTTTTCCTTTTCTCGGACGAGGTGTACAGGGAGTTTATATATACCGGTTCACCTTATATTTCTGCATGTCATCTTGAAGGTATAGAGCAAAATGTGGTCCTTATAGACTCAGTGTCGAAGAGATATTCTGAGTGTGGAATCCGTATCGGTGCTCTTATCACCAAGAATCCGGAAGTGCGTAAGGCTGTTATGAAATTCTGTCAGGCAAGACTTAGTCCTCCACTGATAGGACAGATAGCTGCTGAGGCATCGCTTGACGAACCTGACGAGTACTCACGTGAAACTTACGACGAGTATGTGGAACGCAGAAAGTGCCTGATTGACGGACTGAACAGAATACCGGGTGTATATTCGCCTATTCCTATGGGGGCTTTCTATACGGTGGCAAAACTGCCTGTGGATGACAGTGAGAAGTTTTGTGCATGGTGTCTGTCTGAGTTCGAGTACGAAGGCGAGACTGTAATGCTTGCTCCTGCCAGTGGTTTCTACACCACACCGGGTGCCGGAAAGAATGAGGTCCGACTGGCTTATGTATTGAAGAAAGAAGATTTGGTTCGTTCGCTTTTCGTTTTGAGAAAGGCACTGGAGGCATATCCGGGAAGAGTTGACGAATAGTAACATATGAACTGGAAACTGTTTATAGCCCGTCGTATCTACAGTAATAATGACGGAAACAAGGAAGTATCTAAGCCGGCTGTGCGCATTGCCATGGCCGGCATTTCTATTGGCCTGGCAGTGATGATAGTGTCGGTGGCAGTGGTTATAGGCTTCAAGAATCAGGTGCGCGATAAGGTGGTGGGTCTGGCATCGGAAGTTATAGTAACCAGTCTGGACGATGCACAGCTGTATATGACAGCTCCGATAGCAGCCGGTGACAGTCTGATGGAGGCTCTTTCGCAGAAAAAGGACATTAGCCACGTGCAGCGGTATTCCGTCAAGCCTGGAATGATTATGACAGATGATAGTTTTCAGGGTATGGTAGTGAAAGGAGTGGGGCAGGAGTATGACCTGAACTATATCCGCAAACACATAGTGGAAGGGGAGATACCGTTGTTTACCGATACAGCAGCTACCAACAGTGTACTCGTATCAAAGAATATGGCCGACAAGTTGAAGCTTAAGACAGGCGACAAAATCTATACTTATTACGTAGATGATAATGTACGTGCCCGAAGACTGACAGTGGCAGCTATATATCAGACAAATTTTTCGGCTTTCGATGATTTTTTCCTCCTGACAGACATTTATACTGTAAACCGTCTCAACAAATGGGAATCCGACCAGGTGAGCGGAATTGAGATAGACGTGGACGATTACTCGCGTATTGATGCGGTGAACGATGATATCCGTACAAGTTTGTTCGATGCGTCCGACAGATACGGTCAGAGTTATTTCTCGCGTACCATAGTAGAGGCTAATCCTCAGATTTTTGCATGGTTGGATTTGCTGGACCTGAACGTTTGGGTAATCTTGATACTTATGACAGGTGTGGCAGGATTTACCATGATTTCCGGTCTGCTGATAATAATACTGGAACGTACGAATATGATTGGTGTACTTAAAGCTATGGGTGCTGACAATAATTCGATAAGGAAGATATTTCTTTCGTTTTCAGTATTCCTTATAGGGCGTGGCATGCTGTGGGGAAATGCTATAGGTCTATTACTATGCCTTATACAGTATTTCTTTGAACCGATAAAACTAGACCCTTCGGTGTATTACGTAAGTTCTGTTCCGATAGAGCTGAATATCATTATTTATATCCTGCTCAATGTATTTACATTGATTGTATCTGTGCTTATGCTTGTGGGACCTTCTTATCTTATAAGCCGTATTCATCCGGCGCGTTCCATCAGATATGAATAGTAATTTTTTCTGTGATATAATCAGCGTTACACGTTCGTGTTACTATCGTTACACCCGGGTGTTACTATAGTAACACGCTAGTGTAACTGTCGTCACACGAACGTGTAACGCTAATTTATATGAATCATTTTTTACATTAAACGAAATGTCCGATACAGAATTTTCACCTGTATCGGACATTTCGTCTTTATATATCATCTTTGGCTGTGTCAACCTATCTTGCTTATTTTCTTCAGCTTCTCCTCGTCTATAAGTTTTATCTTTCTTCCGTCTATTATTATAAGCTTTTCAGCGGCAAAGTTCGAAAGTGTACGTATGGCATTCGATGTTGTCATGTTCGAAAGGTTTGCCAGGTCCTCGCGAGAGAGGTATATGCTAAGTGTACACTGGTCTTCTTCCACTCCATATGTATCTTTTAGGAACAACAGCGATTCTGCCAGTCGTCCGCGTATATGTTTCTGCGTGAGGCTCACAGTTCTTTCATCCGATATTCCCAAATCAATGGAAAGCTGTCTGATGAAGAAAAGTCCTAGTTGTGCGTTTTCTTCCAGAAGTTTCACAATACATGTCATAGGGATAAGGCATATTGTACACGGCTCGAATGCAGCAGCAGCAGTAACGAAGTTTTCGTTTGCAAAATATGCTCTGTAGGCAAAGTATTCTTTGTCTTTTATTACTCTTATTATCTGGCTTCTTCCGCCGACCCCATCTTTATAGATTTTCACCTTTCCTTTCAGTAGGCACATCAAGTGCTTTGGTGTTTCCCCTTCACAATAGATTGTTTCGTTTTTCTTATACTTCTGAATTGTAAAATTCTGCGCTAGATAATCTTTTTGAGCGTCTGTTAAAGGTTGCCACAAATCTGGGATACTTTCGGCAATCTCAGTCTCAGATAATTCTTTTTTTACCATAGATGTTATAAAAACGTGTTATATAGCACAAAGATAACAATAAAAAAATTAATAATATGTTTTTTTGCTATGAAAAATATACGTTTAGACTGGTTTTGTGTATTTTTGCTTTTAATATGTCGTATATGTTCAAATATGGAAGATTGAGATTGATACATCTGTTTCTGATAATTTTTGGAATGATGTCATTGATAGGGAAGGCAGAGAACATAATTTCGCTGTTTCCCAAAAGCCGTTTTGTTCCGGATTCCATTTTGGACAAGGTGTATTCTTCCGCTTCTACCTATTCAAATGAGGTAAAGAGCTATAAGGCTAATCTGTATTTGAAGGGGGCTGTGACTGTGCATAAAAGAAATAGGATAATAAAATATATTCCTTCGATGTTCAGGTTAGAGGACAGTATAAGCAATTATATGCACGAGTCTATAAGTGAACTGCAATATACGGCACCTTCTATTTATGACAGGAAAATCAAGGCTATGATATCAACGTTCGAAAACCAAAGAGGTAAGGTGTTTGATATTATGGACTACATGAAGTTTAATGTATATTCCACTTCATTGATGGGTGATAAAGTGTTGTCCCCACTGAACAGACAGTCCAGGATTCACTACAGATATGTGCTTGACAGCCTGTCTGTTATCAATAAAAAGGTGTGCTATAAGATACTTGTTCACCCCAGATATAAGAGTACGAAACTGGTGGACGGATATATGTGGATATATGCCGATGACTGGTCGGTTTACAGCTTTGACTTTGAGGGAGTTTATGACCTTATAGATTTCAGAATCAAAGCTTATATGGGCAATACTCCCCAGACCAAGTATCTTCCATGCTATATGGACATTGACATGCATTTCAGGTTTCTGAAGAATCATTTGCAGATGCGATACTCGGGATGGCTGGATTATACAGAGGTTAAGTTTAAGGAATTAGGGGAAATTATTTATATAAAAAAGGATAAGAGCAAATATAATCTCTCGAATTCATATACATTGACATGCGATACCAGTAGACTTGTTACTGACTATAGGACTTTTTCGAGATTACGACCTTTCCCTCTTACTACTGAGGAGGAACAGATGTATAAGGATAAAGTGAAGCGAAAGAATATGGACCGTAATAAGCAAAAGAAAGATTCCATAGATAATATTGATATGCCCAAAAGTCAGGTTTTCTTGGGACAGTTGGGCGACGCTTTGATAAATTCGTACGATATAGATTTGCCTAAGGTGGGAAGCATAAACTGTTCTCCTATAATAAATCCGCTTTTGCTCAGTTACAGTCATCGTAATGGTATTTCGTACAGGCAGGTTTATAAGTATAACAAACTGTTTTATGATGGTCGTTTGCTGAGGATAGCACCGCAGATTGGATATAACTTTACTAAAAAGGAGTTATATGCAAAGGCAGATGTGGAATATGTATATAATCCTAGAAAACATGGTGCTGTGGAATTTCATGTAGGAAACGGTAATAGAATTTACAGTAGTGTTGTTCTGGATCAGCTTGAGGCTATGCCGGACAATGAATTTTCTTTCGATGGCTTGGATTTGGATTATTTCAAGGATATTTATGTAAATCTTTCGCA